>ENA-UOOK01000775-UOOK01000775.1-fermentation-metagenome-genome-assembly--contig:-NODE-775-length-42592-cov-10.752709_pt1 | contig 42592 bp, 70 predicted proteins | sample MGYA00245777_ERZ724023 | MGnify/ENA primary metagenome ERZ724023 (study PRJEB28704, sample SAMN03018312) | fermentation metagenome | biome: anthropogenic terrestrial biome; feature: soil; material...
TGACGTTCAATGTGGCTAACTGGATTTCAATTCCATAAGCGGTGCGATTAAAAGCTGGTGGGTAGGAAGCAGGATATCTTTGATTATTTTTATTTCAATTCCATAAGCGGTGCGATTAAAAGCGTGATATTCGGTGATATTTCTTCTATTTTATTTATTTCAATTCCATAAGCGGTGCGATTAAAAGTTCATTTATCCAGTTGACGTTCAATGTGGCTAACTGGATTTCAATTCCATAAGCGGTGCGATTAAAAGCATATTCTTGAATGCGGATATTTCCCCTTTTATTTGATTTCAATTCCATAAGCGGTGCGATTAAAAGTCTTGTTTCAGACATGGGAGATGTATTAAGAAAAATATTTCAATTCCATAAGCGGTGCGATTAAAAGGGAAAGGCTTACAGAATCAACGAAGTGGTAACTAAATTTCAATTCCATAAGCGGTGCGATTAAAAGAGCTAAAGAGGGTGATCTAATCTTAGACACTCACTTATTTCAATTCCATAAGCGGTGCGATTAAAAGAAGCAATTGGATTATGAAAACAGCAGGAGGTTTTATTATTTCAATTCCATAAGCGGTGCGATTAAAAGCCATACCTCCGTTAGCTGCGTTTTTTGGCAATGATAAATTTCAATTCCATAAGCGGTGCGATTAAAAGCTTGTCTTAATCGGAATTGCAATTGGTTTTTTCTATTTCAATTCCATAAGCGGTGCGATTAAAAGAACCTTAGCGGTTGCTGAAAAATAAAATTTGTCACTATTTCAATTCCATAAGCGGTGCGATTAAAAGACAACGACTACATACGACAATCCAACGAATATTTATTTCAATTCCATAAGCGGTGCGATTAAAAGTACGAGAGTTCATCGAGGAGAGGAAAATCCATAAGAAATTTCAATTCCATAAGCGGTGCGATTAAAAGCAGGATGAGGGATGCCTTTGCCATATCTCTACTTACTCATTTCAATTCCATAAGCGGTGCGATTAAAAGCACTTGCAGACGATTTGAACCACTTTGACGTAAAAAATTTCAATTCCATAAGCGGTGCGATTAAAAGTGGAGATTGAAAGAGCTGAAGAACTGGAGGAAATGAATTTCAATTCCATAAGCGGTGCGATTAAAAGCTCTCATATTGCACGGATAGAGAAAGGTTATTACTATTTCAATTCCATAAGCGGTGCGATTAAAAGCGGCAGAGAGCAATAGCCGGTATAGGGGATATACTATTTCAATTCCATAAGCGGTGCGATTAAAAGTGAACACATCAGCAGGAGCATTATCATCCATCGTCCATTTCAATTCCATAAGCGGTGCGATTAAAAGACCACCAGCGTGCAGTTCCGGTCTTTTCAATTTTGTTATTTCAATTCCATAAGCGGTGCGATTAAAAGTCCCCGAAAGAAACGGAGTGGAGAGGTATTTCTACCAGATTTCAATTCCATAAGCGGTGCGATTAAAAGCGTCACTTGAAACAATCTTATCCGTTGTTATCCTGCATTTCAATTCCATAAGCGGTGCGATTAAAAGTTATCCAACCGCACTCACAGCAGGTTTTACTTGAATTTCAATTCCATAAGCGGTGCGATTAAAAGCGACAGAAGCATTAAGCATTAAACGAGCCAATATTGATTTCAATTCCATAAGCGGTGCGATTAAAAGCTGCAAAACAACTACGATGAAATGAGAAACGAAATATATTTCAATTCCATAAGCGGTGCGATTAAAAGTACGTGAAAGCCTGCTCTATGATGCCCTCTATTCAAATTTCAATTCCATAAGCGGTGCGATTAAAAGGAAGCTGAACAAATGCTTACGCCTTATGAAAACGAAATTTCAATTCCATAAGCGGTGCGATTAAAAGATGCGCCTGATCTCCCGATGCAATACACTCAAAGGAATTTCAATTCCATAAGCGGTGCGATTAAAAGCTAACACCACGCATTGATTATTCACAGGGATTTGATATTTCAATTCCATAAGCGGTGCGATTAAAAGTTGCACCGGAGATCAAACCGGTCAACACAAGAATTGTATTTCAATTCCATAAGCGGTGCGATTAAAAGTATCGAAAAACTGAAAAACCCGACAAAGACTACAACATTTCAATTCCATAAGCGGTGCGATTAAAAGAATTAAGAGTGCGGGAAACCGCACTTTTAGTATAATTTCAATTCCATAAGCGGTGCGATTAAAAGGATGTTAAAACATTGCCTACAGTAGGTCCTTTATTATTTCAATTCCATAAGCGGTGCGATTAAAAGAAGTAGTTAAGTTGTAGTTTATTATGCTTCCATAATTTCAATTCCATAAGCGGTGCGATTAAAAGAGCAGATAAACACCATTTACGGGGATGACTTTCTTCATTTCAATTCCATAAGCGGTGCGATTAAAAGATTGAACATGGCTACATTCGACGCATACATAAAGAGATTTCAATTCCATAAGCGGTGCGATTAAAAGAATACGCAGTACAACAACATTTAAGATTTAAATCTATTTCAATTCCATAAGCGGTGCGATTAAAAGTGGTATATGTTTTAATCAAGTACGCAAACATTTCAGTATTTCAATTCCATAAGCGGTGCGATTAAAAGTAGATCTTGTTCCTGTAGTATATTGGTAGGTTGATTATTTCAATTCCATAAGCGGTGCGATTAAAAGCCGGAAGCGAAGATCAAGCACTAGGAACTCTAGCATTTCAATTCCATAAGCGGTGCGATTAAAAGCCAGCGAGGAACAGTTCAAGAATGATTTATCATTCGCTATTTCAATTCCATAAGCGGTGCGATTAAAAGTTTTTGCAGATACAGAAAGAGATGCACAAAATTTCATTTCAATTCCATAAGCGGTGCGATTAAAAGAAAAACATTTAGTTTGAGCAATATAGATACAATGATTTCAATTCCATAAGCGGTGCGATTAAAAGGCACCGGGGAGATGGATCAGTATGCAAGACAAGCATATTTCAATTCCATAAGCGGTGCGATTAAAAGCGGGATGGGATTGTAATAAGCGGTAACGACCGAACGAATTTCAATTCCATAAGCGGTGCGATTAAAAGATATCGGGCCAAAAGAAATTGACGTTGAAGGACTGTTATTTCAATTCCATAAGCGGTGCGATTAAAAGACAATTACAGGTGCAGGAACACCATCGACAATAACCATTTCAATTCCATAAGCGGTGCGATTAAAAGCCTGAAATTGACGGATTGGGAAAGGCAGAACAACATTTCAATTCCATAAGCGGTGCGATTAAAAGCGCTTTTTAGAACGCTGGAGGAAGAAATACAAGAAATATTTCAATTCCATAAGCGGTGCGATTAAAAGGCAACGGCGGTAATGGCGTTAGTCAGCTATATCCTATTTCAATTCCATAAGCGGTGCGATTAAAAGCATTTTTGCAGATACAGAAAGAGACGCACAAAATTTCATTTCAATTCCATAAGCGGTGCGATTAAAAGTCAGTAAAATATGTGTTACCTCGCAGGGGTAACATATTTCAATTCCATAAGCGGTGCGATTAAAAGAGAAGTTGCGCGTCCTTCGGTGATACCGATATGGTCATTTCAATTCCATAAGCGGTGCGATTAAAAGATATGGAAGCAGCAGGACTAAATCCGGCGTTAATGTAATTTCAATTCCATAAGCGGTGCGATTAAAAGTTGTGGACTAGAATAGATAATCCACCATCCAATCGTATTTCAATTCCATAAGCGGTGCGATTAAAAGCCTTTGGCAAATCCGATAATGTCGATATTTTAACCATTTCAATTCCATAAGCGGTGCGATTAAAAGCAACCATGCTGCAAAGGCAAGTAACTGTTCCATTATTTCAATTCCATAAGCGGTGCGATTAAAAGTTTCCGCACCCCACAAGTATATCGATTTGTTCATTGAATTTCAATTCCATAAGCGGTGCGATTAAAAGAATTTTGTAAAACAGAACCGAAAGCAATTCTATCGGTATTTCAATTCCATAAGCGGTGCGATTAAAAGAAACCGCAAAGTTCGCCAAAACAGACAATATCTAATTTCAATTCCATAAGCGGTGCGATTAAAAGCAAGTATTTTTTCTTCTTCTTTGGTGGTTACACGATTTCAATTCCATAAGCGGTGCGATTAAAAGAAGTTACCTATATTCTTAACTATTTGCATTTTTATTTATTTCAATTCCATAAGCGGTGCGATTAAAAGACCATGAAAATTAATTTCATCATCATCATCATAAATTTCAATTCCATAAGCGGTGCGATTAAAAGAATTAACTAATAGAATTATAAAAAAGTATCATAAATTTCAATTCCATAAGCGGTGCGATTAAAAGGCAGACTTTATGCTATACTCTACCCCACTTGCATATTTCAATTCCATAAGCGGTGCGATTAAAAGTAATAATGTATCAGGTTTACACTCATAACCGACCAATATTTCAATTCCATAAGCGGTGCGATTAAAAGTGAGCATACGGGGACATGGCGTTATCGTTATTGAATTTCAATTCCATAAGCGGTGCGATTAAAAGTATCCATATTCTTTTTTTGCCCATTTCTGGAATGTTATTTCAATTCCATAAGCGGTGCGATTAAAAGAGCTCCCCGGCTCTCAATTTTGCACGTTGTTTCACTTATTTCAATTCCATAAGCGGTGCGATTAAAAGCAGGGTTAAGGTACAGGTAAGAGAGGGTTTTTACCCGAATTTCAATTCCATAAGCGGTGCGATTAAAAGGTCTGCATCCTGCTCTATCGCTCCGCTATCCCTTAGGTATTTCAATTCCATAAGCGGTGCGATTAAAAGTCACAGCGAGATACGCAGTATTTTACAAGCTAAGAAATTTCAATTCCATAAGCGGTGCGATTAAAAGCGTTACTAAATCTTGAAAACCTATTTGGTCTAACGCATTTCAATTCCATAAGCGGTGCGATTAAAAGTTTTTAATAAAAATGAACAATGAAAAGACTATTTAAATTTCAATTCCATAAGCGGTGCGATTAAAAGGGTTTCTTACAGATGTAAATGTACAGGCAAAATGTAATTTCAATTCCATAAGCGGTGCGATTAAAAGCGGTATCGCGGTAGACGGTTAACAGTTTTCCTTTATTTCAATTCCATAAGCGGTGCGATTAAAAGCTCCCGGTCGCTGGTGCGGTGAGGCTATCCGGTTAGTAATTTCAATTCCATAAGCGGTGCGATTAAAAGCATGAGTATTGCTGCTAACTTTCCTGGGGCTACCCCGATTTCAATTCCATAAGCGGTGCGATTAAAAGCAGCTAAGGCATGGGCCGAAAGTCTTCCATCTCAATTATTTCAATTCCATAAGCGGTGCGATTAAAAGTAACAATAATCAGAGGATATTATCAGGGAATTCAAATTTCAATTCCATAAGCGGTGCGATTAAAAGATTCTAGAGGGTATATTCACGCTTGATCTTAAAAATTTCAATTCCATAAGCGGTGCGATTAAAAGATTCCACGCAGGAACGAAAGATTATCATCATAGTTATTTCAATTCCATAAGCGGTGCGATTAAAAGCTATCTTATTTTTATAGCTGTTCATATCAGATACACATTTCAATTCCATAAGCGGTGCGATTAAAAGCTGCGGAAGTACAATAACGAGATGTTACGCAAAGTCATTTCAATTCCATAAGCGGTGCGATTAAAAGTGGTGAATATGATCTTCCTCCCAATTCGATTACGTTATTTCAATTCCATAAGCGGTGCGATTAAAAGCAACTGCCGCAGCAGCTTGGGGAGAAATTCAAAGATTTCAATTCCATAAGCGGTGCGATTAAAAGGATTCTGATACAGGAATATCGTCTGTAGGCGGTATATCATTTCAATTCCATAAGCGGTGCGATTAAAAGTCAGACTGTGTAAATTCTTGTATAATGGTATTTTATAATTTCAATTCCATAAGCGGTGCGATTAAAAGGCTGATAAGATCGTGAAAGCGACTTCTGGTAAGATATTTCAATTCCATAAGCGGTGCGATTAAAAGGAGCTAATACCTATTCAAGAGCATTTGGTACCATAACAAATTTCAATTCCATAAGCGGTGCGATTAAAAGGATCGAGGAGCCGTATAACGGCAAGACGATGGACGATTTCAATTCCATAAGCGGTGCGATTAAAAGTTCACTACCTGCTCTGGGAGCAGAAGGAAATACTTTATTTCAATTCCATAAGCGGTGCGATTAAAAGCAGCAAACGGATTGGTTAATTCGCTGATATATGATAAATTTCAATTCCATAAGCGGTGCGATTAAAAGAATAGACCAGCCGGAGGGGCATCTTCGCCTTACAGACTGGGGGATTTCAGAAATTATAATCACACAGCGATGGCTATTTGTCAAGCTCCCTCAAAAATAGAAGTCAATCTGTCTGTCTCCAACAATTTAAGAAGCATGTTAAGTATTAATATGGGTGGTTCTGATCATCTCATAGGGCTGAATGACTTTTCAGGATTGCTTGGAAGCCTGTATTATTGTGTTGTACTTACTACAAGTGGGGGGACGTGGATTGTTACAGCTGATGCAAATCTGGGAAATGGGGGCTCTTCGATTGACAAGTTACTTCCGGTCGCTGCAAGATTGGAGGGAACAACTGGCACGGTGTATCACGTATTGGCAACGACATCAATTTCAAGTTTTACAGCCATTGGATCAGCTCCGGCAAACACATACTATTCATTGCCGTCTGCTGACAATCAGAATAACACCTCGACCTATGAGGTAATGACTTCTCCCGTCCTTGGCGACACGGATGTCACATGGGGTGTTAAAGGAATATCCGAGTACATAACAGGCATTCCTGACAACATAAATACTTATCTGGGGATAGATAAGCCACCATTCCCAACAACAGGCAACATTTATCTTAAATATAGAATGAAGAATATAGGCACGACTAATGGAATTTTTGAAGGGGGGAACTTGTTCATCGAGGCAAACCCAACTTACTTTGGGGCTAATACGAATAAATTTCAAGCGTACATGTATGATATGGGCGGTAATATTATATCAAGTATCGTAATAGCTCCTAATCAGGAAATTGACTTCGTTATAGGGGCATCCAGCGTGCTGAACAGGAATGGTACAGTAGTGGCAACCCCAACACCTGATACGGAGATATACAGCAACATAGGAATATACAAGAGCGTTTCTGGCTCATATTCATTTGTTACAGGAATTGGATTATCATTTATAGCACAATAAATTATATAACTATGACAACAGAATTATTCAAGAAAACGGAAGAGACTATCAATGTAGATGGAGTTGAAGTTAAGACGGTTACTCAGCTCGAAAGCATCATCAAGGATGATAACGGCAATAAAAGAACAGCAGTCACAGATAAGTGAACTAAAAAAAATGCTAAACGCTTAATTCTGAAATAACGTTATTCCATTCCTTGATGAAGTACTGTGATGGAATTTTAAACGGGTCGTCGCTTGGTCGGAGACCCGTTCTTTCTGCGTAATCTTGTATGTCTGTGATCAGCTTTTTTTCAATCATGTGATACAGTTCTTCTGATGGCTGAATGTCGCCCTTAAGCATCATATCTTTTATTTGAAGCCACACGAAAAAACCTTTCTTTCGAACATGCTTCAATCGTTTTGCAAGGAAATATACCCGATTGAATTCCGTTATTGGATTTTTTCGCTTCTTGTTAAGGATTACACGTTCTTCGTAAGACACTTCAACAAGTACAGCACCTTCCGTTTCCCTGAGTGATTTTGTTTTTCGTCTCACTCCTGTTTCTGGGTCCTCGATTTCGTATATCTCTATCATTTCTGCGGGAGGTGCTTTTTGCGGCTCTCCCCTGAAATACAACTCCCAGTTGAAGTCCTGATCCGGGAATCCATGCTCTTTCCAGCACTTCGCATTGTCAAGGACTATACCGCAGGGCTTTTCGCTGCACAGTATAGCGTTTCTTCGCTGATCGATTGTGTCGTAGCTGTCGACGCTGACGCTTGGACGTGTCACACGCCCTACCATCTGCAAGTACTTTGATAGAGACTTCGTCGGACAGGCTAGCTGAACGAATTGACAATCAGGAAAATCAGCACCTTCCGTCAATATACCGACGTTAACAACTACTTGAATGTCTCCTGATCTGAACAGCTGCAATATTCTTTTCCTTAAGTGATTAGGCGTTGACTGATCTAGGTGCGCTGCTGCTATACCGCTTCGAACGAATTCATCTGCTATCTCCTTGCTATGTTTTATGTTCACAGCATATACAATGCCTTTCATCCCATTGCACGAACGCACGTATGATTCAACGATAGGAGCCAGCTTCATGGCTTCGTATGCTTCTTCGTTGTCATAATCTCCTCTCACTACTCTTACTTTATCAAGGTTTGGCAATGATGCTACAAAGTACTTGAACGGAACTAGATATCCCTCGTCGATGAGTTGTTTAGTAGTCCTGTTAACGATTAGTTTCGTTGATCTTCCCTCCAGCACCTGCATGAATCCTTTCTTGTCCTGCCTGACAGGAGTAGCCGTAACCATGAGTATCTTTGCGTCAGGGTACCGCTGAAAAACCTTGTTGTAACTATTGTCGTCAGTGACATGATGTCCTTCGTCAACGATTATAACGTCAGTGGGCGGCGTACTTCGTCTAACCATAGTTTGAATGCTTCCAACCTGACATGGAAACTCATATCGTGACGGGTATTCAGCTTTGATCACTCCGCTATATATACCGTTACGCTTAAGCGTTCTATATGCTTGGTTGATAAGTTCTTCACGGTGAGCAATCATGGTAACTCTCAATCCTTTCTTGAGATAATATTTTATCACCTGCATGAACGTTACAGTTTTGCCTCCGCCCGTTGCAAGCACGAACATCACAGGGCTATCCGTGCTGTCCATAGTCTCTATAATTCTGTCAAATCCTTCCGATTGATATGGTCGCAGTTTCATTTTTTTTGTTAATTAAAAAAAGAGCGTATATCTCAACGCTCCTTAAAAAAGTATAGTAATATCGTTATGATATTGTCAGAACGGTGAAATCATTGATCATCTGCTCCGTGATACATTCGTCAAATGCCTTGATTTTGTTCTGTTCTAGCATCAGGTCTAATTCCAGGCAGTAAAACGAATACACGGGCATACGACCGTCTAGATCAACTTCGATTTCAAGTTTCAATGAAACCTTTTCGAACCCTTCGTACAAATGTGTATGCAGTTCAATATATTCAGGCAATAATCCTTTTGCGTCCCTAACGGTACGTTTGAACGCCTGATCAACATTCCCTCGCTTGTCTTGTACGTCTTTGATCGTTTCTTCGGTAGTAAGCTGCAATTCGTCCAATGCTTTGATCAGTTTTTTCACCTGCTCAAAATCCTTGAAAAGGATTGCATTCTGACGCAAACGCTGTTGAATTTCCTGCTTGTTAAAAGTTATTCCCTTGTTTATCCCGAATATTTTCAGGTCCGGATTTTCAATCAGAATCCCGATAATGTTTACTTGCCCGTATGCAGCCTTAACATTATCAATGAATTCTATTTTGTTTTTCTTCTTGTCTATGAGAACAACTGCGTTTTCGAACCTTGATCCTTGTTTTGCTCTAGCATAATTCTGAGCAATGTATTCAGCTACACATTTAAGTTGCCCCGCCACGCTGAAACTTTTGGGATTATAAAGAGGCAGCGCCTCACCGGTTCTGATCTCAACTATCCCGTTTTCGGATGTTACGTTTAATTTGATGTTTTCGTCCATGTTTCTTGTTTTTTAAAATTTATCATCTGTTCCTGTTGCTTCTAGGAATTCACTTTCCTTGGGTTGTACAAGCGTAGCGAATAATCCCAGATACTCACGTTTTTCCTTCGCCGAAAGTGGTCTTTCACGCTCTTCAACTTCTTCACCTTTCGATGTGAAATAGCGCATAGTACCCCGCTCATCGTCAACGAAGCCATATACGGTCTGTTCAATAACTTCATACCCTTTCCTGACTTTCAAGTCGTTCAGCTTTCGAATGGAATCTAGGGTGTCGGTTCCAGCGGTCTGCGGGATTTCGATCATGACAGATTCTTCGTTACCTTTCTTACACAGGTCTTGAACCAGTTTAACAATGTCTTTCAGCCCCAGAATTTCACCGCCCGACATTGAGCTTTCACGAGCAAGATCATTGATTTCTCCTTCGGTGAAATAATGCTTTCTCTCATCGGTGAATTTTTCTTTTGATTTTGCAGCAAAAAATGACTCCCGCTGCTCTTCCGTGTCAAACACGGGTAGAAATGATTTTTCTTTTTGCATAAATAATTGATTTTAAACGTTTAAAATGACTATATCGACTTGATATAGTTGCAGGCTACAAATGTAGCTATTGAAGCTATAAAAAACAACTAATTTGTAGTTAAATTAATGTTAAATATATAATATCTATAACATATTAAAGTAAATAAACAAACTTTATATAAAAAAATTGCTATATTTGCTTTACACTTTTAAATTAAAAATAATTATGGAACTAATGCTTAAAAATCAGAACGTAAACTTAAGCTACTCACAGTCGGGAGAACTGGAAAAGGAAGAGATTCAAACAGTTAATTACGACGTATTAGAAGCAGGCGCAGTGATTGGATTCGCTACTGTTTTCAACGGAGGATTCAATATTCAAGTTAGCGGAATGCATGAGAAGAGTATTGCAGAATTAAGGCAGTTTGTTGAACAATTATTAGCTTAAGATTATGTCGAAGAAAAAAGAAAACAATTCTGTTACCCGCAGTGAAGCGATTGGCATATACAACATAATACTTAACTTGGAAGGGGGCGGGCTCAGCAGAGAAGCAATGTGCAGGTATATGCCGCTCAGAATGAAACTTAAACAGTTATCAGCTGACTTCGAGGAGTTGAGACAGGAGACAGTTAAACAATGTAAGCCAGCGGGCTTAGACGAAGCGGAAGGTATTGACAAAGAAACGATGCAAAAACAGTATAACGAGGATGTGAATGCTGTTTTAGGCGACTGGATGAAGGAAAAAAGCGGTATAGACCTGCAAGTTTTTTCCATGGAGGAGGCTCTTGATCTTATCATGTACAACAAAAATCTTAAAGGATCGGAGGCAGACTTTATAGTTCAATACTTTGTCAAACCTTAAAAAAAATACTGATGAACTTGGAAATAATTGTATCTTTTCTGACGGTAGTTGCTGGGTCCAGTACATTCATAACCTTGTGGATGTATCGGAAGCAACAAAAAAGATTCAAGACTGCGGAGGCATTCGGACAAGAAGTTACAGCGTTAAGAGCAACCGTTCAAGAGTTGCGTGAGCAAATACGATTTCAAGAGGAGCGTATTAACAAGACGCAGGAACTTATAACTTCTAAGGATGCTTATATTAATCAGCTTTCGCAAGAAAAACATACCCTAGAGATCAAGAACAGCAGAAATAAGAGTGCAATAAACAAGTCTTACGGATGCACTTACTGTCCAGACATATCGTTATGTCCTGTTTTGGTGCAAAGGGCTGCGAACGAGGAGGAGTATCTTAATTCCCTAAAAAGAAAGAAGGTGATATGAATTTTGAAGAATTTGTCAAGGAAAACAGATCGGAATTTACCGAAAAAGTAAACAACATTGCTTGCCAGTTGGATATAGAATCCAACTGGCTAATGTTCGTGATGTGGTTTGAAAGCAGGCTAAATCCGCAGGAAGTAAATCCGATAAGCGGTGCAACCGGGCTAATACAGTTCATGCCGAACACGGCTATTGATCTGGGAACCACCACGGACATGCTTAGACGCATGAGTAACGTGCAGCAGCTTGATTATGTGCTTGCTTATCTTAAGCCGTACAAGGGTCGCATGAAGAATTGGTTTGACGTATATTTGGCTGTTTTCTATCCGAAGGCGATAGGAAACCCTGACTTCGTGATAACACCTGACATAGTTGCGAAGCAAAACAAGATATTCGACTTGAACGGTGATCTTGACATTTCCGTTAGTGAAATAAGAACGGTGTTGCGCAGAAATATTCCCGAGAAATACAAAAAATACTACCCATGAAAAAAGCATTGGTTCTAATAGCATTTATTCTTATTCTAGCGGGCTCCTGTACTACTGTAAGGTATGTGCCCGTTGAGCGTACTAGAATAGAATACAGGGACAGATACAGGCTGGATAGTATATATTATCGTGATACGGTCGAGTTGTACCGAAAGGGCGACACTATATATAATAATGTGACAAAGTGGAGAGATCGATATACGTTCGTTCGTGACACCGTGTACAGAGTAGATAGTATCCCTGTTATCAGAGAGGTAGAGAAGATTGTGGAAGTGAACAAGCTAACGAAGTGGCAGAGTTTCAGGCTTAAGATGCTCAACATCGTATCCATATCTATTGCATTGTTTATAGTTATATTTCTGTTTATAAGGAGGTTATAAAAAAAGCTAGCTTGGTGGAGCAAGCTAGCTGAAAATAAACAAACAAGAAAATAGCAAAAAGCGTAGAAAAGCGTTTACAAATATAGTTATTTTTATTGATATAAATATTTTTCTGTTGGGTTTTTTTCATTGCTTTTTGTTAATTTAAACGTCTGGTTTGCGAAAATCGGGCGTTTTGTGTTAAATTATAGTTAAAAGCCGGAAGATATTTGCGCAGTATTATCGAAACCGCTAATTTAGTGGTATCAAATTAAAACAAATAAATATTACAGATATGAAAGCAACAAGAAATTCAGAAATAACAAAGACGGTAGAAAGATTTTTAGACAGTAAAATATCAAGAGTTAGAATGGTTGGAGATGGAAATGACATAATTTGCTATTGCATGACACTTGACGGAGCGATGAGTCTAGGACTCAGCCGCAGACATAATGTATGGAAAGTTGAAGTAGCAGGAGTAACATCAGAGTGTAATCTAGGCATTTAAAAATAACAGAAAATGAAAACAGTAAAATTCATCAGGTACGAAGAAACGGAAAAGGCATACAAGATTATAATCAGAGAAAAGGGTTATAATCTGGACACTTTTAAAATGGAATCTGAAAGGTATTATTGGATTCCTAAATCTGTATCTAACATTATATCATCGTCAGAGATAGAGGTGCAAGATTGGTTTTACGAAAAGACGATTTATGCCGATTTCAAGCAATCACTAAGTAAGGCGTCAAGAAATTATTAACTTTTAAAAAAAAACAGAATTATGAAAACAGAAGTTACAGTATTAAGAGTAGAGAGACGGCCGGACAAACCATTTTCGATAAGAAAAAAATCCGGCGGCTGGTTGTGTGCAAACACGGCTAACAGAAAAAGCTGGCATTATGCAAACACTTTTTGCACTGGTGTTACAGAGTATGCCACATTGGAAGATGCTCGAGAAGTTTGGAGCACGCTGAAAAATCATGAAATTGTAGAGTTCAAGGATTTAGAAAGACGGGATTCGCAAAATTAAGTAAAACAATGAACGACTGGAAAACCATAGTCCTATCCATGCGGGACAATGCTCAAGAAAAAGGAATAACGCACCAAGAGATCGCTGACAAAGCCGGAATGAAGCGTGAAAACGTTACTCTCCTGTTCGGACTTAAACGACCGCCGACCTTAACGACACTTTGCAGGGTTGCGGAAGCAACAGTATTAACATTACAGCAGATTAGAGCAATGAAACCAGGGAGAGCAAAAATGGAGGCTTATGAAGCCTACAAGAATGCTGGAAAAGGCAAAGAAAGATTCACCTCAAAGATTAGAAAACCTTATATTCACAAGTAAAATGAAAGCAACAGTAGAAATTATCAGCGTAAAGCAAGTAAAAGGGTTTATTCCATAAGAAAAGACACCCGATTAGATGGATTCTGGGTTAGAATAAAAAGAAGTAAACGTTAATAACTAGGAGAGATGGCGGAATTGGCAAGAGCAACGGCGACACGATATAGAGAAATATCTACGGATACTTATCGCTGTCTAGAAGTACGGGTTAATGCAGGTTCGAGTCCTGCTCTCTCCACAATGCAATAATGCAGATAATTAAAAAAAATTACAATCATGAACGAAGAAAATCAACTAACAGAAGAACGGAAACAGTTGATGGATGAATTTGATGCAAAATTCAAAGAGAAGCAACAAGATGTTGCGCAGCTTGTTAATCATTATCGTGACAAAGGTCTGGACATAAGCTGCATTTTGATTGCAAACGATGATTCAGCACCCGATACTACAGCGACTAAAAGAATGGTGATGGCATCCACTTCTGATGCTGCGAGATTCATAGGTGATATAGACGAGTTGTTCCCTTCATCCCTAGCTCTTTATTCTATCTTTAAAAAAGCCAGAGAAGCTAGCGAGAGATAAGTAAAAATAAAAAGTTGCTCACGACACGGACTAAGTGATTTATATGTTATAAAAATGATTATTAAAAGTATTAAACATGAAAACAGTAAGATGCGTATTCGGGACAGATGTTGGAGGTCGATCGTACAGCTTCAACGTAGACAATGACAATGTAAAAGTAGGTGACATTCTTGAGTCAAAGGATTATAAGAGCAAACTGCTTGTTGTATCTATAGAAGATCAAGTTTACAATAATTTTGATTTCAGGACCGGGAAACTGGGTGAAGGTAGTGGGGTTATCAAGGTGTTGCCCAGCGACACTAAGATTTTGAGGAAAAAAGAAGAAAACGAAGAAAAAGAATTATTTTGACATGAAAATTAAAATAGACATAAACGACGATGTCATAGCAGTAACATCCGAAGGTGAGAAGCAATTGTATTACAGGGATGTTCACAAAAAAGGATTTGATCTGTCTACGCTAGAAAATGGTGATGTCATATCTGTTATATTCCCTGAGGAAACATCTGCCTCTATTATTGTCGTGAAAGGTGAGATAAACAGCTTTTATAAGATGAAATTCCATGCAGCTATTATCAACGATCGATTCTATATTGACGGGGAGGTAGAAGCTAATTTCAGAACAGCAGAAATAAAGCCCGCAAACGAATTCGAGTGCAAAAAAATAAAGCAGGCAGCAGCAAATGATGGATACAAGTTTGATCGTAAGCAAAAAAAGGTAGTCAAAAATCATTATGTAAGGGAAGAGCCTGAAATAGGCGACTGAGTGATGGCATGGGACGACTGTCCAGAGAGGTGCATTGTTGGGGTGCTAACACGTAGAGACAAAAATGGACCTTATTAAGCTATAACATTATTTTCTTAATATTTATTTGTTTTAGTAAGCGGCAAACCTGTGAAGGCAAGCCGTTTTTTTATGCAAAACAGCGTGTTTTAGTTAAAAACATGTTAAATCTATGTTAAAGCCCTTAGAATATTTGCACAGTATTATCGAAACCGCTAATTTAGTGGTATCAAATTAAAACAAATAAAGACAATGAAAGCAGTAGTAGTAAAAAACAATCAGTTCGAAACAATAGGTTTCGAAGTCGAAGCAAACGGAAAAACATTATTCAGCTGGGGTGTATCTGCCGTAATGCAATTATACTTCGTGAAAGAAGTAAACGCTAACGACTGGATGACGGAAATATTCGAGTTAGTTAGACTCGAAGCTAAATTATCAGAGGAGAAAAATTTTGCAAGGAAATTTTTCGATCTTGCATTCAGCGAGAACATGATCAAAGATGGTAAGTCTATTTGCTTCGGCGAAAGTAAAAACCGGATCACTAAGTTGGAAAAATCTATTGAGAACATAATCAAAAACATCATTTAATCAACCCGCCCCGGCTTCGGTCGGGGCACAACACCTCAAAGCAATGAAAACTTACAACATAACTAAGAGAATAAGCAAGCAAGCAAGACAGCAGTTGGAGCGAATTGTACGCACTCACGAAAAATACCAGTCTTGCTATTTCTGGAAACCGGCACAATTAGCTAATCAGAGGAGAAGCAATGAGGATAAATTTACAGCAAACAATCCAGATGTATTATTTATAATGGGTGATAATCAGATTGTCGTATCCCAGAAAATGAATGAAACATGCAAAAATGTTTACTATCGTCTTGATGTTTACGTAAATGGAGTAAAAAAAGGAATCACTACCATAAAAAAAATATTAAACAAATGAAAGACAATAAAAAATTAAGATTCAGAACTACTGAATTAAGAACGTACAGAAAGAGCAATTATGCGAAAGATGTTTACTTCGAAAAACTTGATGATGCTCTTGATTTTGCAAGGAATCAGAAAATGAAGCATCCACAATCTAATAAAATCAATGGGTGTGTTTACGACACGGTGGAATTTAAAACTTATAGAATAAGATTATAATAAGCGAAAATCGATACTTACTAATTTATTAACAATTAAAATTTACAATTATGTTTGGATTCAGAAGATTAAAAAAAGAAAACATCCGCTTCAGCGAAATTAACAGAACTCTTGAAAGAGACCTGAGAGACGAGAAAGCACGTAATGTGTTCTACGAAAAACAACACATGAAGATCATTATCGAGTTGAACGAAAAGAATAAAACCATAGACAGGCTCAAGCAGGAGTTGTCTAAGTATATTCGGGAAAGAGACGCAAAAGGAAAGTTCATTTCAAAAAAATAGATCATGAAAAAACTGACAAAGAAACAAAAAAGGGACATCCTTCGTATGGCTAAAAGGTTGTTCATAAGTCCAATGTATGATGGTGTAGGTATGTGTTATGCTATCAATGAAGCACTAAGGATATATGTAGATGAACAGGATCTATTCGCAGAATATAAATACAAGGGATATGAATCCTTACACGAGTGGTTTCCACAGTTTAATCCTGACTACCTATGCGCACAGTATTATAAAGGTGTAGAAGAAGAAGGATACCGTAATAAGTATTGGTGGGTTATATATGACAAAAAATCGAGAATATCAGCTTTCAACAAGCTGATAAAATTATACGTGTAACCCTTTTTTTAACTTTAAAAAAACAAAACGTATTGTTTTTATTATTATATTTGTAAGGAATTATTAACCATTTAAAAATTAACGAAATTATGAGCAATGAGAAAAAAGACGCATTAACGTTAACATCGAAGATGCTTAACGAATGCAAGACACCCGGGGAGATTGTAGACCTCCCCGCAGTTGAAAAACGCTGGGTTGACACCTACAACATGACTAGCGGGAAAAGTGATGGGGATCTTAAATTTCACGCCGAGAAGATCGTATTTCTACAGACGATTTCAGAAAGCGCACAGTTGGCGAAGTGTACACCGATGAGCATCTACTCATCTTTCATCTTGCTTGCTGTTTCTGGATTGTCGCTGAAAGATGGACAGAGCTACCTCATCCCTTACAAAAACAAGTGCGTATGGATGCCCGGGTGGAAAGGTCGCTTGGAACAGATAAGTCAGATTAGAGGCGTTGATTACCTCGCTGAACCTGTTTGCGTGTATGCAAACGAAGTGGACGACTTCGAATACAGCATAGTTAACGGAGAGTATGAGATCAAACAGCATAAGCCTAAACTGAATACTGTTGGGCAAGACATTGTCGCCGTATATGCTACATTGAAGCTGATGAACGGTAAGAGCAGGATCTTTTTCATGAAACGTGAAGAAGTATTGTCAATTCGTGACAGGTATTCGCAGTCTTACAAGGATTATATCAGCGTAGAGCCTAACGCAGAAGGACGAAGAGTGAAGTCGGGAAAATACGGTGAATATGAAGTGGAGGCGCCGATGTGGGTCACGGACGAAGCACAGGCATTTAAGAAAACGCTAGTGAAGCGTATATACAATACACTTGCAAAGGAAGGATCATTGTCCGCTTCGTCGAAGTATGTAGATGATCAGTTGAGCCAGATGGTTAACGATGCCACAATGTCTGATAATACTGACCCTGAGGAATTCGCCGCGAGCGTAAGGAGTACGAGTGAAGTTGATTTCAGCGATTACGAAGAAGTAACAGACGAGCCAGAAGAGGTGATCAAGGTAGAGAGCGTGAAGGAAGAAGCACAAAGACCTAGTCCCAATCCAGCGCCAGCGCAAGCACCCGAAGCAAAAGTACAGCCAAAAGTACAAGTACAAGACGACGAGATATTTTAACAAAAAAACGATGTAACATAATGGAAAATAAATTACCTGTATTAATTAACGAGTTATCTCCTGCAACCATTGAAGCGAACTTTAACGATATGGAAGCAAGGAGCAATAGAGCAGTACAGGCTTTGAAAGCCGTAACATCTATAGCTACCGATGAGCAAGACGAGAAAGCAGAGCAGCTTCTTGTGAAAGTAAGAAAGACGTTTGAGCACGTTGAAAAAGTTCGAAAAGCAATCACTGGACCGATCGATGATATTAAGAAACTGCTGATGGAACCTGAGAAACAGATAACGAACGCAGCGGGTTCAGGAAACGAGTATGAACGTGTGAAAAAACTGCGTGATGAATATGCTAATTTGAAGTTTCAGCAGGAGAGAGAAAGGCAAGAAGCTATAGAGAAACAGAGAAAAGTTTCTGCTGAGATTGCTCGTGTGAAAGGTGTAGTCAAGACAAACTACACCGAAGGAATTGTCAAGGCAAACATGACGCTTAACAGCAAGCTATCAGATGCTTTCAAGTCCGTTACCTCTCAAACATTCTTGAAGTTGAAAAACAGAATGGGTCTGGGTACTAAGTTAAGCGAACAGACTTACAACGAATGGTTCGATGCTGGAAGCATAAGTTCAACTCTACCGTTTATCGAAGTCAAACAGATATGCGACGAAGAAAAGAAAGTTTTCCCGTATGAAAAAGCAAACGAGGAGTACTTGAAGATTGCTAAACCTACTTTTGACTCATGGGTAGATAGACTTCCAGAACTTGAAAAAAGTATAGAAAAAGGAGCGGAAGCAGCAACAGAAGCAGCCCGAAAACTAGCGGATCAAGCCGAGAAGGAAGAAGCGGAAAGAAATGCTAAGGCGTTGTCTGATGCGCAAGAGGCGGCAAGAAACGCAGCGAAAGCCGATGAGTTACAAGCTGAATTCAAGTCACAGATAGAATTACAGACGGGTGCTATAGAAACTAAAGGAAGGATAAAAAAACGTGCTGTTATAGAAGCTGATACACAGGATTTTGTCTCCGTTACTTCTGAACTATTTTTCAACGTATTTATCCATCCAAAGTTTTCGGGAATTATCAAAAAGGACAAGAAAGGCGTATCACAGTTCAATGAAGATGGAACGCCCATTTATGTAGACTGGTTCCAATCCCTTCTTGACTTCTATGCAAACAACTGCGATGAAGCTATACCCGGCATAAGAATAATAGAGGAAGTTGTTACAACGCAGAGAGCAGCGAGATAATGGATAATTATTATAACATAGATACGCACGTGTCCAATAGCGATCTAGGACGGTTACAAAATCTTATAAACGGGACAGACCCTTTCAGCAACGTTAATATGCAGAGTATTTTTGATTTCGGAAGTTTGGTAGATTGTATGCTTCTTGAGCCAGAAAACGTTATATATTCGGAGAAGAGACTTGTTGTTCCGTCAGGAGGAGATGTTACGTTCGATGATCAAACTTGGGTACGTGCTATATCTATGCGTAACGCAGGAAGGAAAGATAGAATTCTATCCATGTATATCAAAAACATGTCTGCTCAACAAACATTAAAAGTAGACAAGTTCGATGTTGAATATATGGGAAACATGTTTCATATTCCTGCACGATGCAAGTATGATTTGTGTTCGCTTCCGATGAGGATGGGCGCTGATTTGAAAACAACTGCATGCACCTCGTTGAAGTCATTCAAGCAGACCATTGAAGCTATGGATTACGACAGACAGGGAGCATGGTATATGGATTTGGGAAATCTTGATAACTTCATGTTCATTGGGATAAGCAAAACAGCAGTGAACGGAAATCATGAAGTGTTTCACGTTGCATTCGACAGAAACAGCGATCTGTACAAGTCAGGGTTAAGGAAGTATCAGAGGCTTGCCTACATGTATAAACTATTAATATTATGACGGTTAAAAAGAAAAAAGTACCCTTAACCGCAAACAATCTTACTCGAGGTATTAAAAACCATATAAAAGTAATGGGAGGATGGGCGGTAAGAGTAAACACTATGGGCGTGTATGATCAGGAGAACAAGGTTTACCGACGAATAGCTGAAGACGACAAGGGTGTGTCTGACGTGGTTGGGTGCATCGGCGGCAGGGCGATATTCGTTGAAGTGAAGGTTGGAGCCGATAAGGAAAGCAAGTATCAGAAACGATTTAAAAAGGAGATGCAGAATGCAGGAGCAGTCTGTATAATTGCAAAAAACATGAATCAATTTATTAACGATTTAGACGAAGCACTAGATTATGTCTCACAACATACTAAGCAATAACAAGCAAGCTGATGGGTTTGAAGAGCGAATGAGGATAAAAAAATTGCAGCCTATCGGAAGGAAGATCCTCAAAACATGGGATCGTGAAACACTTGAAAACGGAACGATAATTTTTAGAAAACCATCAAAAAAATGAGAATACTAAATTTAACAGAAGAAGAGAAACAGATTTATTTTGATGCCCGTCTGGACATCATGAAGAAAAAAAGCCTTATCGATAAGATGAGCAAGCAATATAAGATTATTGGGGATGGGAGGATAAAGTATGTAGTGACACATGTTTACGAAACTAAATCCAGAGAGCAGGATTATGAATCTCCAAACTTCAATGGAACAGGAATGGCATTAGCAGGCGTTCTGAGGAACGGGGAAACTATTCAGGATTTCATAATTCATAAAGAATCAATGAAGCCCGTTATAGAACACAGATACAGATACTACAGCAGAAGATATAAAACTATGTGGGCTAAAAACAAGAGAAGCCAACAGCAAAAAACAACTAAAAATAATCAATCATGAATGTAAAATTAGCTGAACATTTTTACAGTATTCAGGGCGAAGGCCCTACTGCGGGACATCCTGCACTTTTTATGCGTTTCCAGAAATGCAATCTACATTGTGAAAGCGATCAATGGGTATGCGATACGCTGGAGCAGATGAAGCACCGTTATAATTTCGATCTTGAAAAAGACGTAATTAAGGACTGGGGAAAACTTGACAGGACGAATAGAATTATATTCACGGGTGGCGAGCCTATGATGTATCAAAGCCAGATTGCTGAAATAATTGACTTCATAACTCAATCAGGGAGATTAGCATATACTCCTAACATAGAGATTGAAACGAATGGAACCCAGCTTATTTCTGAACACCTGAAAGGGATGGAAATTCAGTTCAACTGTTCTCCGAAGTTATCGAACAGCGGTAATAGCAAGCAGATGAGATATAATCTTGCTGCACTTAACAGAATAGCGAACACGAAGGGATCAATATTCAAGTTTGTTATTGCTACCGAGCAAGACAGGAACGAGTTATTGAGTGATTTCGACTGGCTTTTCAAATACTATTCTGACAAGATATGGTTAATGCCTGCCGGTCTTTCACGTAGCCAACAATGGCTATCCGCTCCCGTAGTAGCACAACTAGCTATGGATTTGAATGTCAAACTTGCTCTTCGGAATCATATAATGATCTGGGACACAAAAAAAGGAGTATAAGATATGTGTGTTAATTGCAACAAAAAAGAGGATATATATCTGCCTACGTTAATGATACCTGCCAAATCAAGAGACGGAGAGGATATTGTACTGGAGATGTACGACGCTGATGAGATCGATATGCTAGAGAGGATGGAGCCCGAAATACTTATGTATTTCTTGTTGAAAAGAATCGGAGAGAATCCTAATAGAGAAGGACTTGTGGATACTCCTAAGCGTTGGGTTAAGTGGATGAACGAGTTTTTGAATCCTAAAGACCGAGAGTTCAAGCTAACAACGTTTGATGCAGAAGGCATGGATGAAATGATCATCGTTGACAATATACCGTTTTATTCGTTTTGTGAACACCACATTGCTCCTATTGTCGGATATGGACATATTGCATACATACCCGACAAGAAAATTGCAGGATTGAGCAAGCTACCCAGAACGCTTGACATGTTTGCTCACAGGTTGCAGAATCAGGAAAGGATAACTATGCAGACCGCTCAATACTTGATGGAGCACCTTGACCCTAAAGGAGTAGCGGTGTCGCTCACTGCACGTCACTTCTGTATGGAAATGAGAGGTGTAAAAAAACATGATACTTGGACTACGACGACGAAGTTAACAGGTGTGTTTCAATCCGATATTTTAGCAAAACAGGAATTTTTAAATAGAATAAAAAAATGAAAAAAGATACGTTATGTGTTTACTCAGGAGGCATGGACTCAACAGTGATGCTGCACCTATTGAAGAAGAACACCGCTCTAGCTGTTACATTCGACTATGGAAGTAATCATGCAGCAAGAGAAATCGAGTGTGCAAAAATTAATTGTGAGAAACTAAATATTCCTCACATTATTATCCCTCTCTCATTCATGAAGCAATACTTCAATAGTTCGCTACTTCAAGGTGCTGATGCAATACCTGAGGGACATTACGAAGCTGAGAACATGAAGTCAACGGTTGTACCCTTCAGAAACGGAATAATGCTGTCTATAGCTATAGGTCTTGCAGAATCAAGAGGATTACAATATGTAGCTATCGCCAATCACTCAGGAGATCATGCTATTTATCCGGACTGTACAAAAGAATTCATTGATAGCATGGATTGTGCTTCAATGTCTGGAACATACAACAAAGTAAAGATAGTAAGTCCGTTCAACGCATTGAGAAAACACAATATTGCAGCACTCGGGTTCAGCACCTTGAACGTAGATTTCAGTAAAACGTGGAGTTGTTACAAGGGCGGTGAAGTACATTGTGGAAAGTGTGGCACCTGCGTTGAGAGAAAAGAAGCATTCGAAAAAATGGGATTGATAGATCCTACCATTTATGAACAATAAAAAAAACATCATTATGAAAAATTTGAATCAGAACATCACAGAAGAAGAATTAAAAAGCGTACCCGTTAACACAGCTATGAATCCCTATGTTTCACAGACAGCAGAAGGGAAAACGATAGCTTTCGAAGGAGAGGAAGCAATAGACAAGGGAGAGATAAGAACTTTTTTGTTCAACTCTCCAAAGCAAGTAATAGAGATTATCAGTCACGAATTTCAAGCAGTTTGCCCGTTTTCTGGACTTCCTGACGTTGCTAAAATTGTCATTACTTATCTTCCAGAAGGAGGTAAAGCACTGGAGCTGAAAGCATTAAAGTATTACCTGGGTACATTCAGAAATGTAGGTGTGTATCAAGAACGTGTTAATCAAATCATTTACAATGATTTAAAAGAAGCCTTGCAGACTGAAAAACTCAAAGTTACGATGTCTTACAATGTTCGAGGAGGATTATATACTACCACAACAGAGGGTTCGCTATGAAGTATTTTTTCTCAACGCCTAGCCCGTTGAAAAAACAATTAAAAGAGGTAGGAGCTAAAAGGTTCCTTCTCTCTTTCGCTGTTGATGCCTCAGCAGTTACAAATCATTTTGACTGTGAAAGCAATAATTTAATCATAGACTCTGGAGCTTTTACAGTTTGGAACAGAGGTTCTGGAAAGATTGACATTGATGAGTATTTGACATTCGTGAATAGCTTAGAACATGGAGATATCACCTGCATTAACCTTGACGTTATACCGCAGACAGGATCTTCAAAGGCTGAAATAAACAAATGTGTAGAGCAAGGGTTTGAAAATTATCTTTATCTGAAAGACAGATGTCGTCATAAGATCATGCCCGTATATCATTACGGAGAAAATATATCTATTTTGAAACGTTATGCAGATCATACGGATTATATCGGAATATCTCCTGCCAACGATACAGCGGAAGTCGTTAAGCGTGCATTTCTTGACAAGGTTTTTGGATTTACGAAAGATAAGATAAAATGTCATGGATTAGGCTATAGCAGCTTCGGAGGGTTATATATTTATCCATTCTATTCAGTAGATAGCATATCATACAAGAGACTCCAACTGACATTAGATAGTACAACATACGGATTTATGGTGTCTAATCAATTAGAGCTTCTGGCAAAGAGAAAAATTCAAGAGTTTTTAGACCTTGAAAAAACAGTAACAGAGATATGGAGAAAAAGAGGAATTATGTGGGATTGATGTCAGTGAAAAAGCATGAACTGAATCCCTTTTTTGACGTCAAAAATCAGAATAAAGGAACTCAGGTTTTAGGGTTGGTTAACAGCTTGCTTATTAAACAATTAACACCGATAACCACTTGTAATCTTGATAACAGAGATGGGTTATTCATTCTTGACGGAGTGCAAAGGTGGAAATATATGCAAGAAGATTCATTTATCAAATGCTATCATCTTGGAATAATAACAGAGGAGGAGGCGATCAATTATTGGTTTATGCTAAATATTAGAATAGAGGAGAATCTTTTGAAATTTTTAGAAATTGTAAAAACATTAAGTCAAGAACAAATCATTGCTCTATCAAAAATATCTAATTACAGCCTGAAAGATTTTTCTTCGATTAAAAATATTATTGAGTTCGACTTTTACCGGTACATAGAAAAGCACCAGAAAGAGGAGCCCGTTCAACAATCATTATTTGACTAACAATTAAACAATTAAACATTATGCAAACAATTACAAGAAAAGGAAATTTTGATTCAGCACACAGAATCGTTAATCATGGTGGCAAGTGTGCAAATATGCACGGACATACATATAACTATGAATTAACAATATCGTTTGATTCTATGGAAGCATTCAATAACAAAGAGGATATAGGTTACCCTATTGACTTTGCGGACCTGAAGAGCTTGGCTATCGGGTATATTGATGCTCATTACGACCATGCACTTATCTATAATCCGAAAGATCCTCAGCTAATACCAACCATTAAGATTAACCCTCAATGGAAATTAGTTGACATGTGGTTAAAAGATGGTGAGTACTGCAATCCTTCCGTTGAAAACATAGCACTTCAATTATTTGTAGAACTGAACGCTTTATTTATAACAAATAAATGTCCTTTCGTTATACACTCACTAAGGGTGTATGAGACGCCAAATAGTTACACGGATATGGATTGGAAAGTAGATAATCTTTTGATTAATATCTTGACAAAAAAAGCATTTTCATTAAAACGTGTACAGGAATGGAAATAAAAGGTAAAGTAGACCCGAAGCGACTTGTAAAGATAACAGTCGCTTCGGCTGATCTTAAGGTCAGCAGGCTTGCAATATATGAAATGATTAAGGAAAATGAGCTTGATCATGTCATAGTATCAGGCAGCCCAATAGTTGTTATTAACGAAAAGTATGAACAGGTAAAAAGTAGATAGTTATGTTGGATGATAGCTTTACTTCGGCAAAATTAAAAAAACTAATAAAAGAGAAAAAAACATATTTAAAGACTGTTCAAAATGAGTTTGCAAGCAAGAAACTTCAGGAGGAAATACTATTTCTGGAGCGAGACGTGTTACCGCTTGTACTGTCACAGTCAACAATCTTATATTGGGAGATCATGAGGCATATAACGCAAAAGATAAGGCAAGCCGCAGAACTTAAGTGTGATGCAATAATGTGCCTTATACCTTTTCATGACCGTATGCCCGATCCTTACATTATAGGTATTGACAACCCTAAAACTCAAAGTCTTACAGATATTACATTTGATGAGATTGAGGTAACGGTTGACAGGATAGGAGCTAATGGCAAGACGTGTGAACCTGTTAATTTGCCGCTATATGAGTTATAGTATTATCAACGGTATTCCTGTCTTTAATTTGACAGCACCGAAAGAGGAGAGATGGAAAGCACACCTCGTGGATCTTTCTAAGCCAGTACCTCCTCCTGAAGCTATGTTAGTACAGACATCAACACAAATACCACTACTGTACAGGCGTGGGATACATATCTCAAGCGGTAAGCAGAAAGCGGGTAAAACATTCTATAACTCCATTCTTATCACCGCTCTTTTGAACCCTACAGGTTTCTTCGGATTCGTACCTACTCATGATAACTTCAAGATTATGTTTGCAGATACGGAGCAGGATATGTCTGATACTCAAGAAGTGATTCGCAGAATACATCGCCTCAATGACTGGCCCACGGACAACAACGTATCAACGCTCAAAGGGATGAACTTAAGAGAACTATCTTCTGAGGAAAGACTCCAGATTATACAAGATGCGGTTGAAGCTACTCGCCCAGATGTCTTGTTTATTGACGGTATTGTTGATTTGTGTGTTGACTTTAATGATTTAGCCGAAGGGCATGCAATTACAACGATGATGATGAAATGGGCTGTTAAGTATAATCTTGCTATAGTAACAGCACTTCACGTGAACAAGGGAGATGATAACTTGAGAGGGCATTTAGGTACGTTTTTAGCGCAAAAAGGAGAGAATGTAATACGTATAACCAAAGAGGATGATGGACAGCCTTATATGAGCTGTAAAGTAGCTGATAGCCGCCATGCACCAATTGATGAATTTTATTTTCGCATAGAGGAAGGATTGCCTGTTATGTATGAGCCGGCAGGGAGTGAGGTGAAGAAACAAGCTTTTACGGTTAACTATGATGAGATGTTTGCCCTTATTTTAGGGAACGAAAGGATGAACAAGAAAGATTTATCCGTTAAGGTTTCTTTACATACTAACAAGTCTATTGACATGGCTAAAAAGTACATTGAAGATGCTAAAAACGCTGGAATTCTTAGAGTTAATAACGGCATGTACGAGCATAAGAACGCTTTGCCGTTTTAGATATTTTAATATAATTGTTAATTGTTTTAATATAATCATTAATATAATTTAATATAATCAACGGTTTATGTTAAACCATTTTAATATAACGTTTAATATAATTTAATATAATGAAGGAGATGAAAAAATATGTATCAAAAGCAATGCAGCAGCGGGTTTCACGCTATTTTAACGTTAAACCATTTTAATATAATTTAATATAATGCAATGTACGTATGTGTGTGTATATAGAGCGGTGTATATATTATTATATATATATATATATATATATATATAATATATACCCCTATACACCGTACATACTAAGAGAAATACAAATACAAATACAGAGATAAATTAAACGCAGCGTGCAAGGATTATAAAAACAGAAACAGTAAACAGAAAGATAAAATGAACAAGGAATATTACGATAGCTTAAGCGATACAGAAATTATGAAAGGGAAAACAGCTTGCAAACTTAAACAGTTTTTCAGCGAGTTTGAAATAAAACATATTCTTAGGCGATATAACGTAGGAACAGCGGTTGAGGGTAAAGACGCATGGTGGTTCGTGGACGAAACAGGAACACCTTATGCGTTAACTGTTGATAATAAGGATTATGGGGAAGCAACAGGAATATGGAACGAAAGAAGTTTATATGAATATAACAGTTTAAGGGTCGGGGTGTGTGAATCACCCGAACAAGCGTTCTGGGCTAACATGTACTTGAGGCATTATGCGGTATGGATATATTGTGGCATGGGTTCTGACTTGTCGAAGCTGAATAAGAAGTCAGTGTTTGCGATAGTAACCAGCAAGGAGGGAGAGTATTCAAGACTTATGAGATCGATCACAGGCATACGCTTCTATGAATATTCTGATTTCAAAGAGGAGTTGTTCAAGACGGGCGTTGCTCCGAAAAGATACGTTCTTCCTCCGTCACACAAGAATCAAGAGACCTATTACAGTTTTATAGATAGAGTAATGAACAATCCCTTCATAAAAAAGTTATCAGATGAAATAGGGCTAGAATTAACGTAGACATGAAATATCTAAGCGCATTCAGGTTTTTTCCGTGCTTCCGGTGTATATGTAAGCAACGGGGTGAAATAACGCTTTAAATCGACTTAAAATACGTCAGTTGTTTTTATTGCTTTTTATTGTGTTAAATAAATGTTAAACGCCATGTTATTCAAATAAAAGCCGTATATTTACACCAACAAACATGAGAAAGAAAGTAGGAAATATCACATTAGAGGTGGGAATGACGTTCAGTATCAAGGAGAAAGATGCCACATACCTAGCACAAGTAACAGACATGTGTAATCATTCTTTTTTCTTCAAGACTGATAACCCTGCCGATAACGATCTAGCTAGAGTTGCACCGTTCACCGTTGTACCGTTTTATATCAAGATGGGAAAGTGGACCGATTTCATCAATGCGGGGGAAGAAGTAAAGCCGCCCGCATATTCAGCATTTATCATGTACCTGCACAAAGTCAAGGGAATGACTCCGCTTGAAATTCACGACAAGTATCCACAATTCAAGAAAAGTAACTGCTATGCCTCTTGTGCAGACTGCAAGAATTTGCCCAAACGGCTTGAAAAAGCTATAGAGCAGACAGAGAAGTTTATAAACAAATATAATTTTATGCCTTATTATGATAAGAATAACGAACGATAAACCTAGAACGTATCAGGTTACCACAAATACAGGAGAGGACATTATAGTCGAGTGGAGGGATCTTCCCGCTGCTGTCATAGATTGCAGCGAAGAAGGAATCAAGTATATTCGAATATGGTCTCAGAAAACGAAGATTTTCAAGGCTATAGGGGTTAAGAGGCTGATTGATCAATTCAAAGATCACGGCATGTATGAGCAATTGAAAGAAAACTTATTAACAGACAAGAAATGACAGTAGAAGAAAAAGCTGATGTGGTAAATAATTTTTATCACGACAGCGAATCCAATCCTTTTGGATGTGAGGGATATTACCCAGCTGGAAATGGGGGCAGAGTAGAGTTACAGTTATCGGCTGGAGACCGATAGAATAATTAAAACAAAGGATATGAAAACAGCAGAACATTATTTGATGAGATGGCGGGATTGCGAATTTGAATTAGATGAGTTAATTGAATTGGCTCAGAAAGAAGCATACAATCAAGCGATAGAGGATGCTGTTGAAGCTGCATCTTGTGAATATGAAAAAGATTATTTAACGGGTGAAATTGACAAACAATCAATTTTAAAACTAAAGAAATGAAAACAGAACAAAAAACCCAATCTTGCCAAACCGCTGTTACCTGCTGGGCGGTTTATCAGCAGGTACTTAAATTGGAAACGAAATGATTTATTGTTTAAAACCAGAAATGTACCCAACACCTGAACAGACTATTGAAGAAATAAGCTATCGGGATGAAAATGACTTTGAGTGGAAAATCGCTCGTGTTGAAAATGGCTTCTTTGTTAAATACTTTGGAGAACCTTATTTTAAAGAAACCTATTTTAGTTGCGGCCTAAAGAGTGGTGAACATATTTTGATTAACAACACCAACTGCATATTTATTCAAGACACAGATTTTGAAACTTTTACAGAAGTTCGAAACGTCATTAAAATAGGTTACACCGATGACATTTGGGAAACCTTTCAAGAAATGTTTGAGGAGCGATTTGAACACGATAAAGGATTGCTTGAATCGGAGCTTGTCAAGTAGCCTTGCCGATAACGTGGTATTTACGAATGTTTAAAATAAGTGATATGAAAATAGAACCGACAGAAGCGATAAAAGAACAAATAGAGCAGAAAGCAAGAGAGTATGCATTAATACCTATAGATGTCAATATTGATACTTATGCGTCTGAAGAACAAATTGGATCATATAATGACTTTCTCGCCGGAGCGGAAGCCATGCGGGAGATAGCGAACACGTGGTATGACATTGAAACAACCCCTCCCGCGAACAAGCAGGTTGTTTGTAAAATAGAGTACATTCATCTACCTGAAGTAAAGGTGTTTTGTCAATATGAAATTGATAAAGGAGAACATAAAATGTTAGGTATTACTCACTGGAAGCCCATAACCCTATAACGATAGAGATATGAAAGAAGTAACGAGAGATGAGTATTGGAATTTCATCAGAGACAAAAACGTTACGTATAACGTGGTTGGCGACTATCCTTTCACAGGGTACTGGAAAGACCGTTGGGAAAATATTGTTGCTAAAAGAGTGGATTCATACCCTGAAGACGGTGTTTACCCTTTAGTGGAAAAATATTATATACAACTATAAAACAAAACATTATGACAGCAAAAGAAATCCAGCAGATCCTAAACGCCCGTGACGATATTGTCAACCACGTTTTTTGTGATTCCGTATGTGGGCCTGTATGTGGAAGGAAGAAAACAATTGAAGGATACGAAGACGAAAGAGGTATCCCTTGCGCAAGAAACTCGTGCGAATTATTCAACGATTTTGCGGATAAAGCGAAAGAAAAATTTAAAAACACGAAGTTAGAAGAATTAGCAAAGGAGGAATAAATAGAAAAATCATAAGGAATATGCCGAGAGTATCATCCTTGGAAATAGCGATAATTCAAAGAATCATTAAAACATACGATATATGAGACTTAAAAATAGTATAGGTTATTCCCTGCTGATTTTGGTCGGGCTGGCAGTAGTAAGGGGATTTTGAAAAACTACTGCTCAAAATTCTTGTTAACGGTAGGTTTTATTCAAATCAAGGGTTAATTTTTAAAACAAACGTAAATGAAAAATTTAGCAAACATTGAAGTATTCCACATTGAAATTACAGAGGAAGGAACATTTGCACACATTTCCTTCCAAAATTTAGAGAACACTGATAACCTAAATAATGGTTACGATAATATTCGTGTTCCAATGAATTTAAGACCAATCCAAAAGTCTGTCAGGGATAATGTATTGGTTGACCAATCAGTTAAAATGTGTCAAGATGCGGTGGGTTCTTAAACTTACCACAAACTTGGCGTTTACGAATAATTAAAACAAAGAAATGAAAATAGAAAGTAACAAAATAATTGAAGCCACAGAATCAGAACTGATGGAGCACTACCTACAAGAAGGGTATGACGACATATATTCTTTTCGTGAGTACTTGCGGTTGATGGTTGAGGCGGGCGTGAAAATAGTAGAGGAAGAAGATCATTTGTAAACAATTCTTGAGTTATGATATTACCAAAAGATATGTGCCGCTGCTCCAACGAGCGGTGCGAAAAGAAGCTGAAATGCAAGAGGTATCTGGACCGCCTGCCTTGGGAGACGTACAGCTATAGTGATTTTAACGAGGTGGATTGTGGGGATTTTATTGAACGTATTAAAGAGTGTTTGGAATGAATTTATTTAAGAGAAAAGAGCAGAAGTGGGAGACAGAGCAATGCCTATTATCTTCCATAAAAACGGATACCGTAGTTACAGCCGTTCAGCTTGCGGGCATAGATGTAAGCAAGGATAATATTATTAACATGATAGAAGTTATCAAGCTGCTAGAATCTAGCAACGGAAAGATAAATTTCATAGATTTAGTCCATTTGGGTAATTGCATAAATTCAAACAAAAAATGAAAAAAGTAACAATTATTAAAACAATTACAAAAATAATTATTATATTGTGCGCAATATTTTTGTTATTTTGCTCCTGCGGAAAGGAGTCGCAGGATAAACAGAAATCAGCTATGATCATGACGGACCAGTCTGGAAACAGGTATGTCGTGGTTAAAAGTGACTATTACGAAGAAGATTTGTATCATGTATATCCTGTAGATTGTAAAGTAGATAAAGTTGAATATGTTATCAAACGTGACACCATAATGTGGAATATAAATACTACTAGATGAAGAAGAGAAAGTTAACGATAAAGGAAGAGTTGTTCTGCCAGAAGTACACGTTTTTCATGAACGGGTCGGTTGCAGCACGTGAAGCGGGTTACGCTGAATCGTCGGCTAGAGTCATGGCTAGCAGGCTTCTAGCACGGAAAGATATCAAGGAGAGAATCAAATATCTTCAAGATAACATTGCCGAAGCTATGGGTTTGTCAAAACAGATGATAATCGAAGAGCACCGTAAAATAGCGTTTTCGTCTATCGCCAATCTTCACAAGAACTGGATAACGCTGAAAGAGTTCGAAGAATTGACTGACGAGCAAAAAGCGTGCATCAAAAGCATTTCAACAAAAGTGTTAAAACAGAACATCGGGACTAGCGACGAACCCAATATCATAGATGTTGAATATGTGAAGGTAGAATTGCACGACAAGCAAAAGTCGCTTGAACTGCTGTCTAAAATGCTAGGCTACGATGAACCCGTCAAGCAAGAGATTAATCATACTGGATTAAACATTAGCTTTGTCAATCATGCCCGAGATCAAGATTGATACAGGATCAATATTTCAAAGGACTAGCAGGGCATTCGCTGAGGGTGCTAAGATAGTCATCCACAAAGGGGGCACGGGATCAGGAAAAACATTTGACATAATGCTTTTCCTGTTTTCGCTTGCCGTTCAGTATGATAATCTGATAATAACTGTAGTTTCAGAATCACGCCCTCATCTAGAGATAGGCGCAATCCGAATTCTTGAATCAGTATGCAAGACCGCAGGTCTATGGGAAAAAAACAACTGGAATATTTCAAAAGCCATATGGAGATCACCGACAGGAAGCATAATAGAATTTTTTTCAGCAGACAGAATAGGGAAAGCACTAGGAGCACGAAGAACGTGGTTGTATGGAAACGAGGTAAATAACATTGCTCAAGGGGTGTGGGATGAACTGGCAAGACGATCAGAAAACGTTATTGCCGACTTCAATCCTACAACTCAATTTTGGCTAGAGAACTGGATATCCTATTACGACGGAGTGAAGATCATCAAGTCTAACTACCTAGATAATCCGTTCCTCCCTGAGACAGAGCGCAACCGTATTGCCAGCAGGGCGAATAAGGATAAAAACTTCAAGAGAATTCACGTGGATGTCGAGTACGGCATAGCAGAAGGTCTGATTTTCTCAAACTGGACGCAATGCGAACAGATGATTGAGGGAGATGGAGTGTTTGGTCTTGACTTCGGATTCAGTAACAACCCCTCGGCACTTATCAAAGTAATAGATACACCAGAAGCATTCTATCTGGACGAACAGTTCTATCAAACGGGAATGCTTAACGCTCACATAATATCACGTTTTAAGGCATTAGGGTTAAGACCCAATTACGATGAGATCATAGCCGATAGTGCAGAACCTAAGTCTATACAAGAAATCAGTCTTTCAGGATTTAATATAAAGCCCGCAGTGAAAGGTCCAGACAGCATTAGAGCAGGTATAAGCGCATTGCAAAGTAAGCCCATTCTAGTAACCAAAAAAAGTATTAATCTTATCAAGGAGTTCAGGCAGTACAGCTGGGCGCTAGACAAGGACGGTAATCCTACCAACAAGCCCATAGATTCTTATAACCACGCCATCGATGCGACACGATACGCAATAAGCCCGAAGTACCGTTTCAAGTTCGCAGTAAAATAGTTGCATAAATATTTTGCTGTTATAGATATTTTTTATAACATTGCAACAAATATTTATCAACTATGGGTTTATTCAGAAAGAAAAGCAAGCTGACAAAGTCTCAAGCAATCGATTTGCTTGTTTCTTACCTAGTTGGAAACAGTCCCGTTGTATTCTACAATTACGATTCCGAGGACTTCATAAAAAAGGGGTATTCTTCAAACGCTGAGATTTACTCTATTGTAAAGAAAATCACGGACAAATGTAACGTTTCTACCCCTTACGTATATATCGACAGGGAAGGCGTTAAGTCCAATAGATCGATGGTTGCAGCCACTAGGAAGCAGCGCAATTCTGTTTACGGTGTAGCTAGACATAACATGTCTGTAAGGAAAGCCCTTGACTTTGCTCCCGATGATAGCGATATATCTAAACTTCTTGTAAACCCTAACGAAACGCAGACATGGCGTGAGTTCATCACGCTTTCACGTATATTTTATTTCGTTCAAGGAGAGATGTTCTGGTGGAGGCACGCAGGTAATGACAACTGTGCATTATCATTGCATATTGCACCCGCCCAGAGAATGCAGCCCATTCTTACCAATAACAAGCTGTCGGGATGGAGGATGAATAAGATCGGAGGCGGAACGAGGGACTTCGATCTTGAGGATGTTTTCCACTTCAAGATGCCTAACCCAAACTATGATGATAATCTTTCGTTCCTGCGTGGAATGTCTCCGCTTCTTGCAGGTCTTAAATACTTGCAACTAAGCGACAAGTCATTAGAGGCTTGGATTAAGAGCATGCAGAACGAGGGAGCGAAAGGTATCGTTTCTCCTAATCATCCAAATCCAGAATTGTGGCTCACACCTGATCAGGTGGCAAAAACAGAGGACAGCGTAAGAACTAAGATAGAGGGCGTGGAGAACAGGAACAAGATAGTTGTTTCAGGAATGCCGCTACAGTACACGCAGATAGGATTATCGCCCGACGCTCTCAACATCATCAAGGGTCTAGATCAGGCGGGAGTTAAACTATGTGATCTGTGGGGTGTGCCCGCTGTCCTGTTTGACCCTAACCCGACTTATCAGAATCAGAAGGAAGCAGGTAAACGCTTCGTCTTGGAAGTTGTACTACCTTATCTTAATGCTGAGGAAGATAAGATCAATCAGTGGCTAGTGGCTCCGTTTGCGCAAAGAGACGGAATTAAGTACACTATCGATTACGATCTGTCAGCTTACGACGAGTTGAGGCTCGACCTTGAGGATGCAGAGGCAATGCTCAAGACGCATACTATCAACGAAGTGAGAGTGATGTTGGGCAGCGATGAACTGGAGGAAGATTATGCCAATCAGGTGTTTATTTCTCAGGGCATGGTGCCGTTAAGTGATTATGCTATTGAAAGCACGCAGATATGAATTTAAGAAGGATAGCACATATAGAATCTAGACTTCAATCGTCGTTTGAAAGACGATACGCAGGAAGAATACTTGCTGCACTGAAGAAGCAGGGCGAAAGCTATCTTTCAAACGGATATATCAGTAACGACATGTATCGTGTAATGGAGCAGATGTATGACGATATGATACGCTTCTGGATGCCCAGACAATACAGGCAGCTAGAGCGATCGACAGTTAAAGCAGTTGATTTTTTTCTTCCGAAGTGGTTCCAGTTCATGCAGGAATTGAAGATCACAGAACTTGTCACACGTGTGAAAGGTATTGATGAGACCACCGAAAATACGCTTCGTGACATAGTTACTGAGGGAGCAACAAAAGGATGGACGCGGGGAGTTATTACTGATAAGATCGTGAAGGCAACTTCTGGTAAGATTGGAAATATTCGTTCAAGAACTATATCAAGGACCGAACTTGGCCTAGTGATTAATACTGCTAAGAGCAAGAGCGCAGAGGACTGGAAAGAAGAGACGGGCAGCAAGCTGGGTAAACTTTGGATCCATCGTGGAGCGAAAGATCCCAGAGATTGGCACATGTATCTTGATAATTCAATGGCTATTCCCGAGAATTCGAGATGGCAGGTCACTGACCCGAATACAGGAATAACAGACAACATGATGTATCCGCATGATCCCTCAGCAAGTGCAGGGAATGTTATAAACTGCGGATGTCAAGTAATTTATGTAAGATGGAGAGATAATAATAACTATGGAACAGCTAATTTTTAAAAATCAAAGCGAGATCAAAGACATAAGCGACGAAGGGATTATATCTGGATACGCTAATGTGTATAACGTGAAAGACAGTCAGGGAGATATATCTGACTTCGGGTCCTTCGCTAAAACAGTCACTGAGAGACGCAACAAAATAAGAATATTCAAGAATCATACTCCTGTCTTGGTAGGTGTTCCAACAGAGATGAATATTTCAGATCCTTATGGACTGTACACAGTTATCAAGATGCTGTTAAACACGGACGCAGGAAAAGACACGTATCAGGAGGTTAAGTTTCTTCATGAGAACGGGTTTGAAAGCGGTATGTCTATTGCAGGGTGGGCGACTAAACGGGATGCAACGCAAAAGTCGAGAGTGAAGGAATACAAGTTAAGAGAGATATCCGTATTGACGACGGATGACCCTGCGAACGACTTGTCTCTTATTGATGCCGTTAAGTCTGTCAATTCGCTATCACAACCAACGCAGGAAGAGTTCTGGACATTGATAGAAAAAGCGTACAACCAACGTTTTTCAGACCCCATGCTAAAATCATTCGAGGAGTTTTTGACACTTAAGAACAAGCAGCCGGAGGACATCGATCCAACCACTGCCGACATTAAGCCGTCTCCTATTATACTGGATATTTACAACCAAATCAAAAATCTTTAATTTATGACAGAAGAAGAAAAATTAGCTATTGAGAAAGCTAAAAATGAAGCTGCCGAAGCTATCAAAAAACAAGCACAGGAGGCGGCTAAGGCTACTGCGGAAGAACTGACGAAAGCAGTATCGAGCAAAGTAGAAGAAATTGAGAAAAAGTTTTCCGGGCTCTCCACTAAGGAAGAGATTGAAAAAGCACGCACTGAATTCATGAAGGAGGTTGCAGAATTGCAGGCTCAGGTGAAAGAGATCAAGCAATCCGGCGGTGATGTGAAAGAAAAGTCGTTCAATGAACATCTTGCTGATGCTATCGAAAAGTCTACCGATCAGATCAAAGAGTTTGCAAGCAATAAGGGCGGAGCACCTGTCACCATAACTATGAAGGCAGTCGGTGACATGAGTATTGCTGCTAACTTTCCCGGAGCTACTCCGTGGATTCAGCAAGCAATGCCCGGACTGATCTGGAATCCGTATAATCGTGTGTGGCTGGCGGATATTCTTCCTCAGGCTACGTCTACAGCTAACAGCATTATATATCCGAAAGAAAACGGAGGAGAGGGTGCAGTAGCTCCGTGGACTGACAAGACGCAGGACAAACCGCAGCTTGATTTTGACTTCACCTCGCAGACAGCATTCTTCAAATGGCTGGCAGGTATCGTTATCATTGAGCGTGAGATGCTGGATGACATTGCTTGGCTGACTTCTTATTTGCGGCAAAAAATGTTGATCAGCTTGAAGACCGCTGAAAACAGCTTCGTTCTTAACGGAACATCGGATACAAATCCAGTGACTGGGCTTCTTGCTGCTGCCACTGCTTACGATGGAACGTTTACCAATTTCGGGGAGATGATCATCGACGCTGCATACGGGCAGATTCCTACAAACACTGAGGACTTCTACATCCCGACGAATGTCATTCTTCATCCTCGTGATACTGTAGCTATCGGTTTGAACAAGGCTGCCGGGTCTGGTGAATATGATCTTCCTCCCAATTCGATCACGTTCGGGAACGGTAATCTTTCTATTGCAGGACTGAGCACTGTTCCAACCACTTCGATGACCAGAAACAACTTCTTGGCTATGGACAGGAATGCAACAATGTTTCTTCGCAGGATGAATGCTGAGATCCGCATGTTTGAGGATGCTGCACTTGCTAAGAAAAACAAAGTTATGTTCCGTATTGAGGAAAGAGTTTCAATGGCTATCTTCAATAACGATGCTATCGTTAAAGGAACTTATGTGCCTGCTGTCTAATGTTCAATCAGGAGCGGGCAACCGCTCCTATAAACTTTAAAATATGGCTAAAATTAAATACAACATAAAACTTTGGGTTGACGACGCAGCAGGATTCGCAGCAGACGAGACGGTATATGCGGAGAATGACTTTCTGTTCACCAGTGATACAGGTGTATTAAAAAAGGGTAACGGAGAGGATGTTTATGCTGACCTTGCTAATGTTTCGACATGGGCGGGAATGGCTGATAAACCGACTGTTATTGCTGCTGGAGCAACTGCCGCAGCAGCTTGGGGAAAAATTCAAAGTGGAGCAATCGGGACTACTGCCACCAAAGCCGCAGCTGGAAATCATAATCATGCCGTCGTGGAAGATGTTGACTCCGGTTTAGCTGCCGCAGCAAACATCCAGTCTCTTGCTATAGCATTGTCCGCTCGGATTAAAGCGTTAGAAACTGCTCCTTAATAAATTGAGATCATGTTGACGTTATTAGAAGTAAAACAATCCCTGATGATTGACTTTCCAGATCAAGACGACTATATTACTAGGCTTCTTAATGCAGCTACAGCGAGAGCGTCTACGATAACTGGGATTTCTATCACTATAGACGTGGTGGATGAACTGGGTAACGTTATAGGTACCGTTCAAAACCCGCTTTTCGACACAGACGAGATCAACGGCGCAATATTAGACGATATTGCCGCAATGTATCAAGAGCGAGGGGAATCGGTGTCTGGATCAACGAAGTCAATTCATACATATAGAAGATTATCTGTAAAACCGGCATTCTAATGAAACTAGGAAAGTTCGATCAAAAAATACAAGTTGTAACCGAAGGGCAAGTATCTGACGGAAAAGGAGGGTATATCCCGAATGATGTCGTAAAGCTGGATACCTATGCAGCTATCGAGCAGCTTAAGCAATCACGGTCGATAGAGCAAGTTCAAATGAAACTTCCTTCTACTTTCAGAGTTACAATTCATTACAGAAACGGTTATCATCCCACAGTATCAGATATTCTGAAATGGGCGGGTGAGCGTTACAATATAATAACGTCTCCAGTTGTTGAGAGCGTAAGGTATGGAAAACAGTTAACGTTTGATGTATGCCGACAATAAGAGGAAGAGTAAAAAACACTACTGCTAGCAATCTTCGCAAGTACAATAACGAGATGTTACGCAAAGTCAGGAACCTAGTTCAAGACAGCATAACAAAAGTTGAGATAATGGCAGTAAGAGAAGCTCCTCCATTCGTGAATATTGACAAGCGAATAACAGACGGAGGGATGACAGGACAGGTAGGCGTGATGGGGAGCGATCCGCTGGCTGCTTACTTCGAATTCGGAACGGGTCTGAGTGCTGTTGATATTCTGTCCGGGTACCCGCAATGGGTCAAAGATATTGCATGGGAATTCTATGTTAACGGGAGAGGAACATTGACGGGCAAACCTTATTTGTTCAATAATTTCCTAGTTGTAGAAGAAGAGTTCAAACGTGAATTAAAACAGATCATCGATGAACAAGTCAACGATAATTAGAACGCTGGTTTTTGAAGCACTTCAAGGATACAAGTATAATAATATTGCTATACCTGTGTTCGATGAAATAGTTAATCCGAACGTGCCTATTCCGTCGGTGAATGGTGCTCAGGAGGTGTATATAGTTCTTCAAGATCAGCAGGAATATTATAATGCTGTTCAGAACGTATGTCATTCCAGAACTAACAACGATCTTACCATAAGAGTAGTAACGAAATGGGGCTTAATAGGTAGTAAGCAATTATGCGAGGATATAAGTAACGAGATACTTGCTTTAATCCGAACTAAGAGAGGAGAGAGCCTGCTGCCTGATAGCAATGTGCAGCGTATAAACTTATCGATGTCAAGAGCGATATCGGAGGTAACGCAAAGTAACTTATCATTTTCATTTATAACAATATTAAATTTTATTTATAATGGCTGAACCTATTTATGAAAAAGGATGGGAAGGAGCACGGATGGCAGTTTATAAATCTGCCGCTTATGTTCCTATTGCTTGTATAACGTCACGTAACGAGACGAACACTACAAACACTTCCCAGAAAACGAACGTGTGTACCGAAGGGAAAACAGTGACCAAAGCTAATTCTATCAGCAGATCTGTTTCCATAGAGGGTGAAATTGTTGACGCAGGATCTTATGAGGATCTTAAAACTGCTCAAGATTCTTTGGCTGAACAAACGTTCAGGATTTACAAGGGTACAGGAGTAACCACTCCTTTGTATTTCAAAGGAATAATAACTGAACTGTCTGCCGATTGGGACGCTTCAACGGAAGATTCAAACGCCACCTTCTCCATGACTATCGATGTTAACGGAGATTATGAAACAGCTGATCCGAATGCTGCACCTTAATTGATCGATCATGTATAGAACAGAATTGAACGTTAACGGCAAGACGATCCCTGTAAAATTCGGAGCGTATGTAATGAAGCTGATCGCCGATGAAGGTATTAAACTCACTGAAATATCTGAAAGGCTTCAATCGAACCCCGCTGATTCATTGCCTAAGATTATTTATTACGGAGCAGTAAACGCTTCTCCTGATAGAAAAGGCGAGGATATATCGATCAATGACATATACGACTGGATAGATGAGCAGCCCGGTGGATTATTCGGAAAAACTGTGATGGACGTACTTAATTTATTTACTTCGCAAATGACTGACGGTGTACCCTCGGTGAAGGAGAAAGCGTCAGCAGGTGCAAAAAAAAAATAAGTAACGAGGAAGAAGATTTCAGCCGTGACCACCTCTCCTTCGCACTTGGGGAGCTAGGGTTGCGGCTGTTTGAGTTTTACGACATGCCTTGGTGCGAATACTTGATTAAGTGCTATGCTTGGAGCAGGATGGAAACAGAGAAGTGGAGAAGAGCAAGAATGATCGGGTTCAATGCTAGGATTGGAAGTCACATAGATCCTAAACACCTGCCAAAATCAGAGGAACAGTTTTTGCCGCTTCCTAGCGTAGATCGTCCCGGACGAATGAAAGCGAACAGAGATGTTATCAAGGAAATGAAGCTGGAAAGAGAAGAAGTTTTGAAACACATAAAAAACATAGAATGATATGAGTTTTGTTGCACAATTAGAAGTTAATTCATCTGGATTTAGCAGGGGAATAGATCAAGCGGAACAGCAGATCAATCAGCTACAAAAAGCGGTTGAGCAAAATTTAGACAAGATCGGAAAGTCGTTTGACAGCATAGGGCGAAAAATGTCTATATTCTCCGCTGCGTTCGGTCTAGCAGCATCGAAATCATTTATGATGGCAGCCGATTTTCAAGATGCGTTAGGTGCTACGGATCAAGTTTTCAAACAGTCGTCCGAGGCAGCTAAGGCATGGGCCGAAAGTCTTCCGTCTCAATTTGGTATTGCAAAAAAAGAAGCATTGGAATATCAGAACCTGATGGGAACGATGCTGAAAAATATCGGAGGGCTGAGCGAGGATATGGCTCAGAAACAAGCATCTTCGTTGATCGAACTAGCTGGAGACCTTACTGCTATGTATGGAGGAAGAGTACAAGACGCAGTAAGAGCATTAACGGGATCATTGAAAGGGAACAATACGATGCTTGACAACTACGGGATGGCTGTTAATGATTCGATCATAAAAAACAGAGCTCTTGAACTTGGATTAATAAAAACAGGTGAAGAATTAAGTTTGCAAGCTAAACAAGCTGCAACGTTATCACTCATATGGGAACAGACAGCAGCCGCACAAGGTCAGGCAGCACGTGAGGCAGATGGTGCAAGCGGAACGATGAGAAGTTTTCGAGTTGAGGTGCAAAATCTTGCGACAGAATTCGGAGAAGTGCTATTGCCTGCAATCACTCCTTTTATCAGCAAAATCAGGGAGATCGTATCTATGCTGCGAAACTTGTCTCCAGAGATGCAAACGGTGATCATAGGGGTTTCGGGAATTGCAGCAGCCATAGGACCCGCTTTGATTGCTATTTCAAAGCTGATAGCGTTAAGCCAGAGCATTGGTATGCTTAAGATTGCTTTCGCTGCGTTGACGGGACCTATCGGCATAGCTGTCGCAGCCATCGCAGGAGCCGCAATACTGATAATTAAAAACTGGGATTCGATAAAAGAATACTTCACTTCTGGACCCGGCGCAGAACTGTTTAACTTGCTTAAATCAATCGGAACAGACATAAAAAATGAATTCGTTGGTGCTTGGAACATAATCAAGGATATAACTACTAGAGTGTGGGATGCGATAGGAAGCGATGTTATTCTTGTTGTCAACACGCTAGTAAGAGATATAACTACAGCGTTGACCGTAGTTGTACAGACATTCAGGAATGTAGCAACGATTCTGGAGGGTATATTCACGCTTGATCTTAAAATGGCTCTTGAGGGATTAAAAAATCTGTTCGGAGACATATTCAGAGGTATATCGGATATCGTTATTCGAAACGTAGCTACAATGGCGCAGCACCTTTCAACGTTTTTCAAGTGGATAGGATTAGACAAGTGGTCTAACAGTCTAGGCGAATTCAGCAAAAGTCTATCATCTTCGATGAGCGAAGCAACGGAAGTAACTAAGCAAGCATCTGAGGAGCAGGCGAAAGCAGCAGACAAAGTAAAAGATAAACTAAATGATCTTAACAAGGAGCAAAAATTTGTATTTAAGGACGGCAGCGACGTGTACGAACTAGTACGCAGGACTTCCGATGAGATAACCGTATTGACTAATCGACTAGAGGGATTAAGAAGCGGTACTATTGAAGTTAAAAATGTTCACCAGGAGATAAGCAAAGTAGAGCAGCGAGTAAAGGACTTGAAAGCTGCATTGGACACGCTCACGAATAATCAAGCATTAACGCTCAACTTGTCAGGAGACAGAGTAGCAGAAGCATGGAGAAGTACAAGCATGTTCAAGGATATGAAACCCGTTATCACTCCACAGATAGATGTGTCTTTAGTCAAGGAAGGGATGGGTAAAATAAATGATGAATTAATGGTATTCACGACGGACATGGGTAGTCTGCTTGGTGCAGGTATAACCGACATGATGAACTCAGTAGGTAGAGCGATTAGCGACGGAGGCAGCTTTATAAATTCAATCGGAGCAGCGTTGTTAGGATCTGTAGGGAAAATAGCTCAACAACTTGGTGCTCAAATGATTGCATTTGGAACAGCAGGTATAGCACTTAAGAAACTAATGCTAAATCCCTACTTATCTATTGCAGCTGGGGCGGCTCTTGTTGCATTGGGATCAGCAGCTTCAGCGGTTGCAGGAAGAATAGTAAACAGTGGAGGATCATCGGGTTATTCAGGGGGAACATCTTCTTACACGTCAGTAGGCTCACAGCTTGGAACATCCG
>ENA-UOOK01000779-UOOK01000779.1-fermentation-metagenome-genome-assembly--contig:-NODE-779-length-42475-cov-12.527511_pt1 | contig 42475 bp, 33 predicted proteins | sample MGYA00245777_ERZ724023 | MGnify/ENA primary metagenome ERZ724023 (study PRJEB28704, sample SAMN03018312) | fermentation metagenome | biome: anthropogenic terrestrial biome; feature: soil; material...
GCGAGGGTAATTATATTGAATTTTCTAAGGTTAAGGATTCTATTTATTATAAGCAAGAGGATTTAGATGTAAGGATGTATGCGTTTTATGAATGGGAAAGTAGCGGTTGGGATACTAATAAAGCAAAAGAAGTACATGTATTCAATTATACTGAGTTTCATAAAGATTCTGGTAGTTTTAACTTTGAGTCTTCCCCTATTTATTTTACTACCAAAAAACTCTATCCTGATTTTGTTTATTATTTGATTGTACGTAATCTTAAAACAGGAAATATTGCTACGGCTAACACTAAACTTGTTGCAGATTACACAGTGAGTTCTCCTTCTGAAAGTGCATTTGGATTTAATGTAAGTTCTATTTATGATTATCGGAGTATAATGAAATGTACTTGGAATAACCAAGTACCCAATAGCAAGGGTGTTATGTCTCAATTATTTCAGCCTTCAATTAGGTTTAATTTTATGGAAAACGGACAGCCTGCCCACATAACAATAGACTTTAAAACCACTCCCAATATCCATTCGGTTGCGGGTAAAGACATTTCCTATATATTCTTTGAAGATGATGTATTAAATCAAATAAAGACCAAAATACTAAAAAGGGGGTCTGCGATAAGAACATTCCGCTATGATACTCCTTCATTTGAAATTTTTGTGTTTGGTTGTGCTGAGGAGTTGAAGTATTATATTGATAATAATGCTCCTATTCTTTCATTGGCAGAACGTCCTATTTATACTAATATAAATAATGGGGTAGGGATATTCTCTTCTCGCCGTACACATATCAAAAAGAGCTATTCAAGTTGGGCTGCTTCTTTGGAGAATGCCATAAGAAGTTCTGGTATTGGGTTTTAATTGTAGAAGAAATTAGACAGAATTAAAATTTATTGTACCTTTGCACCCTTAAATTTAATAATTAAAGAAAAAGATAATTAAGAAAGATGAAAGTAACTAAAGAAAACACTGGTGATTTAACAGCGGTTTTGAAAATTGACATTATTGAACAAGATTATGCTCCAAAAGTAGAGGAACAATTGAAATCGTATCGCCGTAGTGCTAATATACCTGGCTTCCGTGTTGGAATGGCTCCTATGCAGATGATAAAGAAGATGTATGAAATTCCTCTTAGGTCTGATGTTATTGAGAAATTAGTTAGTGGGGAACTAAGTAGGTATTTGGAAGAGGAAAACATAAAAACACTTGGTTACCCTCTTGCCAGCGACAAACAAACCGAAATAGATTGGGAAAATCAAAAAGAATTTACTTTCTTTTTTGACATTGCAATAGAACCTGAGTTTGCTTTGGATTTGGAAAAGGTGGAAGAAACTTATTATACTGTGGAACCTTCTGAAGAGATGTTAAATAAGTTTGTGGAAGATATTCAAAGAAGATTTGGGCAATTCTCTTCTCCTGAAAAAGTAGAGGAAACAGATATGGTTTACGGAGAGATTATAGAGCTTGATGAAGAAGGTAATGTTAAAGAAGAAGGCATAAAGTCTCACTGCTCAATTGCTATTGATAAGATTGCACAAAAGACCATTCAAAAGAAGTTTATTGGCAAAGAGAAAGAAGCAGAGATAGTATTTAATTTGTCTAAGGCTTTCCCTAATGAAACAGATAGAGCAGCAATGCTACGCATAGATAAAGACAAGGCAAAAGAATTCAAATCAGAAGTTAAGTTTGTTATCTCTTCAATCAATAGAATAATATCACACGAACTTAATGAAGAACTCTTTGAGAAAGCATATAAAGGTGAAGACATAAAAACTCTTGAAGACTTCCGCAAAAGAGCAAAGAAAGACCTTTCAGAAACTTATAAGAGAGAAGCCGATAGATATTTTACTAATCAAGCAACCAAAGAAATCATTAAGAACTCTTCAATAGAATTACCTAATGAGTTTATGAAGCGTTGGATACTTGCAAACGGACAAGGGAAACTAACCTCTGAACAAATAGAGAATGAATACCAAATGTACGAAGAGAGTCTTAAATGGCAGCTTATAGAAGCAAAACTTGTAGAAAAGTTCTCTTTATCGGTAACAAAAGATGAAGTAAAACAATATTTTAAAGAAGCTCTAATAGGTAATTACTTCCCACAAGCAGAAAACGAAACCGAACAGCAAACAAAAGAACGTTTAGATGCGATGGAAAGCGTTGCAGATAATATGATAAAGAACCAAGAGCAAACAAAACAAGTTTACGAATACTTATTTGACCAAAAACTCACACAAACCTTAAAAGAAAATATTAAACTTAAAGAACAAACCATATCAGTTGATGAGTTTATCAAATTAGTTCAAAACCCAACAAAATAATAATCTAATTTGCATAAAGCAGGCTTTGTAAACATAATTGGGAACCCTAATGTAGGGAAATCAACCCTAATGAATGCTTTGGTTGGAGAGAAGTTATCAATAATTACTTCCAAAAGCCAAACAACTCGTCATAGAATTATGGGGATTTTTAATGGTGAAGACTTCCAAATAGTTTATTCCGATACACCTGGAATAGTTAATCCTCACTATAAACTCCATGAGTCTATGATGAATTTTGTTAATTCAGCACTCCAAGATGCAGACCTTTTCCTTTTAGTTACAGAAGTTGGAGAGACATTAAAGTCTCATGCAACCTTAGATAAGGTAATAAACTCCAATATTCCTATTATTTTGCTGATAAATAAAATAGACATCTCCACACAAGAAAAAGTTAAAGAAAAGATAGATTATTGGCAGAAGGAAATTCCAAGAGCTATTATAATTCCAACCTCAGCTCTTGAAAAGTTTAACCTCGATAGAGTTTTTGAAACCATAATTGCTCAACTCCCAGAGAACCCTCCATACTTTCCAAAAGACGAATTAACCGACAAAACCATGCGTTTCTTCGTTTCAGAAATAATAAGAGAAAAACTACTTATAAACTACAAAAAGGAAATCCCATACTCGTGCGAAGTCGTTGTTGAAAGCTATAAAGAAGAAAATAATATAGATAAGATATATACTACTATCTATGTAGAAAGAGAAAGTCAGAAAGCAATACTCATAGGGCACCAAGGCTCAATGTTAAAGATAGTTGGCTCGCAGGCAAGAAAAGATATTGAAGAATTTACTCAAAAGAAATGCTTTTTAGAAATAAGAGTAAAGGTATTGAAAGACTGGCGAAACAATGAAAACTCCCTAAAACGTTTTGGCTATAAAGACAAAAATTAACCTTAAAGTCAGATAGGTTAATGTACAATACCATAATTATAGGAGCAGGAGCATCAGGCTTAATGTCGGCAATTATCTCAGTCAGAAAAGGTGAGAAAGTTCTCCTTATAGAAAAGATGCCACAGCCTGCTCTAAAACTCCGAATAACAGGCAAAGGTCGTTGCAACCTAACTAATACCCTCCCTCTAAAAGACTTCTTAAAACATTGTGGGAGCGAACCTCGTTTCCTCTATCCTGCATTTACACAATTTTTTCATAACGAACTCATAACTTTCTTTGAAGACTTAGGACTAATAACCATAGAAGAGCGAGGAGGAAGAATATTTCCCAAGTCGGGCAAAGCACAAGACGTGTTTTTGGCAATGATAAACTATTTAGAAGAATCAAATTGCACAATTCTTAAACAAACACAAGTAACTAAACTCATAATAGAAGAGAGTCAAATCAAAGGAGTAGAAACCATTTCTTTTGAAACTTCAAATAAAGAGTTGTGTAATCATGAGAGACATAAAGCTATACCTTTGCAGAAGTCTTATTATTCCAATAAAGTAATCCTTGCCGCAGGAGGTGAAAGTTATCCTCAAACAGGAAGCTCTGGCGATGGGATACGACTTGCTAAGCAGGCACAACACAGCATTATTGAAACCTGCCCATCTCTTGTAGGCTTAAAACTCAAAGATTATAACCCCATAACAGAATACCCAAACCTTATAGATTTTGAGCTTCATAACCTAAGAGCCATCATAAAAGACAAAACGGGGAAGAAACTCTGTGAAGAATTTGGCGATATAATATTCCGAGAAAACGCAATAGAAGGACCAATTATCTTAACCCTTAGCCGTCAGATAGCCTCTTTGGCAGGAAAAGAAAAACTCCTCTTGGAATTAGACCTAAAACCTAATATAGAACAAAAAACACTTGATAAAAAGCTCCTTATGGAATTTGACCAAAGAGGTAAAGAAAATATTAAGACATCACTTAGAGCATTCTTACCTTATGAACTCATTGCTCTTGCACAAGCAAAATGCGATATAGACTTCAATAAACCAACCCATCAACTAAGCTCCAGCGAAAGAAAACTAATACTCCATTTCCTTAAAAACTGCAACTTTGAAATCATAGGAACACTTGGTTTTGAGAGAGCTGTTGTAACCCAAGGGGGAGTAAATCTTAAAGAAATTAATCCAAAGACTCTTGAATCTAAGCTAACGAAAGGGCTATACTTTGCAGGTGAAGTAATGGATTTGGATGCCGACACGGGAGGCTTTAATCTGCAAATAGCTTTTTCAACTGGCTACTTAGCCGCACAAAACTAAATTCTAATTCAATAGAATCAAGTTCTAATTTTTTTAAATCAAATTCTAAAAATTTAGAATCAAATCTCAGTAAAATATAATCAAGTTATTTTTTCATAGGACTTAATTATTTCAAGGCGTTTTCCCATATTCCTTCGGCTTGATATTTGAGCTTACGGAAATAAGTTGGAGTGTGTTTACCCATAAGCCCATCAACATAGAGTTTGGCTAAATAAGGGCTTAACATAACACCATGTCCTCTTAGTCCAACGAAGAGCCCAAGTTGAGGGTCTATTATATAACGAGGTTCGGTGTAGTATCCTGCCCAAAGAGCTTGGAAGCTAACATTTTTAAGTTCTGGAATTATGTTGGAGAAAACTTCTGATACTTGTTCTATAAATTCAAGTGAATTTATTTTTACCTCAGAGTTTGCTTCTTGTGGGTCATACGATGGAGAAGCACAACCAATAATTTGTCCTGTGTGGTGAAGCTGCTGAGCAAAAATAGAAGAGAAACCCTTATATTGCCTACGGTCTATTAGCATATCTAAGCTATTGCCATCTTTTCCTATCATTGGAAGGCGTTTGGTAATAAAGGCTTGGTGTTTTACCGGATAGAGTCCTGTTTCAATTCCTATTTGTTTTGCAAATTTCTCAGCTCCAAAACCCAAGGCATTGACAAAAATATCAGTTATATATTCTGTGTATTGATTATAAGTATCTTTAACTATGGCAGAGAAAGTATTGCCGTCTTTACGTAACTCTACTAACTTTGCACCTTCTATAATCTTACCTCCTTTCCCTATACCCATTAACCTTAATAGGTCTATAGCTTTGCCTGGATTTAGTTGCCAACATTGATTAGTTATTTGAGCTGCTATATAATCTTTATTCTTTTTATTGAAATATGGAGAGATTTCCTTTTGGAAGTCTTTCGGCTTTACCATATATGCATCTGACCATTCCATTGCCTTTTCTAAACCATGATAAGATATTTCATCGTGTGCAAGATTTATGTAGCGGGTTGGATAATAGTCTATGCTCGATTGTTTATGTAGTTCTTTATAGATTTCATGCCCATGCTTTGAAATATCAGCAAGTTCTGGGTTAGAGAAGGCAGGTCGTCCTCCTGCAATATTTCGCCATGAGGCTCCCCTATCGTAGTTTATAAGTGTTGGTTTAAGTCCTGCTTCTGCCATATATCTAAATAAGGAGCTTCCTCCTATACCTCCTCCTGCGATAAAGCTTTTGACTCTAACCTTCTTAATATTATTAGTTATTATTATTTCTTTTCTTTCTCCTTTATACATTTCCCCCATGGAGAGTTGTAATGAAAGTGGAGCTCTTGGCGTTGCATCATCAGTTACTTCTATTCCATAAGATTTAAGAACTTGTTTCGCTCTTGGAATACATCGCTTTCCTCTACAATCACCCATTCCCATACGTGTTGTATGTTTGAGTTCATCAACAGAAATAACCTTCCTATCCCCTATTTGCTTTAAAAGATTATCCAGATTAACATCTTCGCAATGACAAACAAAAGTTTCTTCATCTACCAACTTTGGTTTAGATAATTTTAGCTTAGTTCTATACTTCTGTACAGGGGTAAATCCTTTTATTTCTAATAATCTACTTGGATTAACGTCTATAACAGATATTCTTGCAACAGATGTCTTGTTATCATTATGCTTTATCCTCTCTATCTTTCCCTGTGCAACCTTCTTTCCATTATTATCTATCAAATAAACTTCTAAACCTTCTTCTGCTTCATATTCAAAAGGAAGAAAGACTTCGTTTTTCTTTAAATTATATCCAAAAATTGCTAAGCCAGGGCATTGATGTATACATTCCATACACCCTATACATTTATTATAGTCTATTTCTGGCACAACAGAGGTTGAACTCTTTGTTATTGCACCATACTTACATGCAAATTGACAAGGATTACACGCAAAACCATACAAACACTCTATTCTTACAAAGCCTCTTTTTTCCATCCTCTCTTGATTTGGGGTGTATGGCTTTTCTAATATTTGTACTGGATGTTGCTGTGAGTCTATATAACTTTTACTTATTGACAAATAATCGTCATAGTTGTATTTTACGTTTAACATCTGGGCAATTTCATAAGCACATTGCTTTCCTCTAAGCACAGCAGACGTGCCTTCACCTATTCTTACAGAATCTCCAACTCCATGACAACTCTTACCAAACAAAACATTCCCTTTAACCAAAAGCTGATTATCGGGAATAAGTCCTGTGCAAACATTAATCACATCAATACCTTCAATCATCCTTTCGGTGTTTGGAACTGGTTGGAAATTCTCACAATCGGCAATAATTGCCCCTTTAATTCCTGTTAAGTCTTTGTTTGGAACAGCCTCCAACAATATGGTTGAAGTAAGTATTGGAATACCCAAACGCCTTACCCTATTGGCTTGCACAGGAAAGCCTCCTTCCTTAGGCATTGCTTCTAATATTGCTACCACATTGGCTCCTGCCTGCATAGCTTGGTAAGAAGTTAAGTAGCCAATATTTCCTGCTCCAATAGTTAATATATTTTTTCCTAAAAGAGTGAACTCTGAGTTCATCATTTTTTGAACAACAGCAGCAGAATAAACTCCCGGCAAATCATCATTCTTAAACACTGGAACAAAAGGAACTGCCCCTGTTGCAACAACCAAATGTTCTGTATCTATATAGAATATCTCTCCTGTAAGAGTGTTTTTTAACCCTACCCTTTTATCTTTTAACAAGTCCCAAACAGAAGAATTAAGCAGTATGCCTTCCTGAGAACTGCCTGCCAACTTAGTTGCAATATCAAAACCTCTCATTCCCCCAAAGAGTTTCTCTTTCTCGAAGAAAAAGAATTGATGGGTTTGCATTAAGAACTGCCCTCCTATATTATTATTAGAATCAACAACTATATTATCTATCCCAAATCTGTTTAATTCCTCTCTAACAGCCAAGCCAGCAGGACCAGCTCCCACAATAAGAACCTGAGTTTTGTATATTTTAGTCTCTTTTTGAACATTAGGAGTCTTTTCTACCAGAAAATTATGAGGAATTTCCCTCACCTCTTTCACACCATCAATCTTAGTTACACAAATCCTTTTAACAATTCCATCAACTAACATTTCACACGCTCCACATTTCCCTATACCACATTCCAAAGAACGATTACGCCCATTAATAGAATGTGAATGCACCGGAAAACCCGCTTGATGTAGAGCTGCCGCAATAGTAAAACCTTTTTGCCCTTTTACATCTTTGCCATTATACTTAAAAGAAACCTGATTATCCTTAGGAATATCAAGTATTGGATGAGAGCTAATCTTAAACATATACAATAAACTATAATTAGTTGATTAAAATCCTTTACCTCTTGAAATCAGCTTACAAAAATACTTAAATAGTTTTAAAAACAAAGCCTTTTTAGAACTAAATTTATTAATCCATCCATCTCTTCACTATAACTTTCTAAGAACTTACCCTCCTTCCTATTTGCAATAACCAAACAAATAGTAAGACAATTATGCCCTAAATTCTTCCCCAAAGCATACAAAGCAGAAGTTTCCATTTCATAATTAGAAGCCTTTAAGCCATTAAAAGAAAAATCCGAAATTTTATCGTTAATATCATCAAAGGCAACAGGAAGCCTTATTTGTCTTCCCTGAGGACCATAAAAACCAGGCGAAGTAATAGTAATTCCCTCCACCATATCAAAAGCAATAGTCTTCAAAAGATTATCCGAACACTCAACCCCATAAGGCTTTGGTAAAGAGTCGTCCCATTGCATCCTGGAAATAAAACTTTGAGTTAGGTCTTCATCAATAACATTCTTATTATTTTTATAATAATACATTATGCCATCAATTCCGACAACATATTTGGAAGCAATCATTTTCCCACAAGGAATATCTTTTTGCAAAGCCCCACAAGTTCCCAAGCGAATAAGATTTAATTTGCGGAAATTATGATTTAGCTCACGTGTTTCCAAATTAATATTAGCACAAGCATCAAGCTCCGTTATAACAATATCAATATTATCCGTTCCCATACCCGTTGAAAGAGCAGTAATTCCAATCCCATTAAAAGTTCCACTATGAACAATAATTTCCCTATTTGAAGACTTAAACTCAATGGTATCAAAATATTTTGACACCATTTCCACCCTTTTAGGATCGCCAACTAAAATAACATTATCCTTTAAATTCTGAGGCTTTAAACGAATATGATAAAGACTTCCATCATTAGCCAAAGTAAGTTCCGAAGCTGCAAGTTTATTTTCCATAAAATTAATTTTTAAATTTATTTTTTACGATTTACAACATATTTTCTACATTTTTCAACATAAAAATCACGATTTACAACACATTTTCTGCATTTTTTAGCATAAAAATTATGATTTATTACACATTTTCTACATTTTTCAGCATAAAAATCATGATTTATAACACATTTTCTACATTTTTCAACATAAAAATCATGATTTATTACATATTTTCTACATTTTTCAGCATAAAAATTATAATCTATTTTTATTTTCCTTCTTTTATCCATTTTAAAAGCATAGCGAAGGCTTGGTTGGTTGCTCTATTGATAAAATTTTCTCTACTGGAAAAGAAGTTGAATTGCTGGGCTTGGACTTCTCTTTTACTATTTGCCACTGCTATCCAAATTGTTCCTATGGGTTTTTGGTCTGTGCCTCCTGTTGGTCCTGCGATGCCTGTGGCTGAAATGCAATAGTCGGTTTTTAGTTTCTTTATTCCACCTAAGGCCATTTGCTGAGCCACTTCTTTACTTACTGCTCCAAAGTCTTCTATGGATTTTGCTTCTACTTCCAAAACATCTTCTTTTACTTGATTGCAGTAGGCCACTATTGTTCCTTTGAAATATTGAGATGAGCCTGCGTTAAGGGTTATTGCGTGGGCAATGTTTCCCCCTGTGCAACTTTCTACGGTGGAAAGGGTTTTACCTTTTTGCTCTAAGAGTTTAGCTACAACACGACTTAAATCGTTTTCATCAAATCCTATGAAGTAATCGTTTATAAGTGGCATTAATTTATTTATCTGTGCTTCCAATTCTTCTTTTACTTGATTATGGTTTTCTCCTTGGGCAGAAAGACGAAGACGAAGCAGGTTAGCTTGCGGAAGGTATGCTAAGTGAATATGCTTAGGCAGGTTTTGTTCAAAATCCTCTAATATATCGGAAAGAAAACTCTCTCCTATACCTTGTGTTAGTATGGTTTTGTGAAAAATAGCTGAGGGTTTATAGAAAGAAAGAAGCAATGGAATGATATGTTTTGTCATCATTTCTTTCATTTCAAAGGGAACACCAGGCATAGATATTACTAATTTACCATTTGTTTCAAAACACATTCCTGGGGCAGTGCCAACAAGGTTTTCTATTACTTTACATTTCTTGGGGACTTGTGCTTGCAAACGATTGGTTGGGGTAAGTTCATAGCCTCTATGGGAAAATATCTTTTGCACATTTGCCAAAACATTTTGGTCTTCTATCATTTCGCTCTCAAATATCTTGGCTAAGGTGTATTTTGTTATATCGTCTTTGGTTGGGCCTAAGCCTCCTGTTATTAAAACGCAATCAGAATGCTGCAAGCCTTCTTTTACACAAAGCTCTATATCTTTTGCGTTATCGGCAATGGTACTAATTCTTATTATATTAAAGCCTACTTTGTTTAACTCCTGTGCCATAAAGGAAGCATTGGTGTTTACAACCTGCCCTATCAAAAGTTCATCGCCTATATTTATTATTTCAATATTCATATTCCTTTTTGTGTTTTATCTTTTCTTTAAATATCCTTGCAAAATTAGTTATTTGTTTTCTTAAACCTTCCCTTATAGAAAAATAAATTAAGCTTTGATATTTCTAATCTTAATGTTTATATCCCTTATTTTAGTATTTTTGCAACCTTGTTTATTAGTGTATAATTATTATTATAAACTATCAAATATAATAAATACTATGGCTTTAAAATGTGGAATAATAGGATTGCCCAATGTTGGTAAATCAACTCTCTTTAATTGTTTGTCAAGTGCCAAAGCACAATCTGCAAACTTTCCTTTCTGTACAATAGAACCCAATTTAGGAGTAATAACCGTTCCAGACAATAGATTAAATGCTTTGGCAGAACTTATAAATCCCAATAAAATAGTTCCAACAACGGTAGATATTGTAGATATTGCAGGTTTGGTTAAAGGAGCCTCCAAAGGAGAAGGATTAGGCAATAAGTTCTTAGGAAACATACGAGAATGTGATGCAATATTGCATGTACTTCGTTGTTTTGAAGATGAAAACATAGTTCACGTAGAAGGAGGAATAAATCCAATAAGAGATAAAGAAATTATAGACACAGAACTTCAAATAAAAGACCTTGAAACCATTGAAACAAGATTTGCAAAAACAGAGAAGCAAGCAAAGAGTGGAGGTGATAGAGAAGCAAAAATTCTTCTTGAAGTTATGAAACGTTATCGTGATGTTTTGGTTCAAGGAAAGAATGCAAGGGAGGTGCAGTTTGAGACTAAGGATGAACAAAAAGCGGCAAGGGAACTATTTCTTTTGACCACCAAACCCGTACTTTATGTTTGTAATGTTGATGAAAAATCAGCCAAAGAAGGAAATGAGCATACTAAATCAGTGGAAACAATAGCAAAAAAAGAAGGGGCAGGAATACTTATTGTTGCAGCCAAGATAGAATCGGAGATTGCAGAATTGGAAACCTTTGAAGAAAAAGAAATGTTCCTTTCGGAGCTTGGACTACATGAAAGTGGAGTAGATAGATTAATAAAAGAAGCATATAAATTATTAGATTTAAAAACATTTCTTACAGCAGGAGTGCAAGAAGTAAGGGCCTGGACATTCCATAATGGCTGGAAGGCTCCTCAATGTGCAGGAGTAATTCACACCGATTTTGAAAAAGGATTTATTAGAGCAGAAGTAATCAAATATGAAGATTATATAGCCCTAAAAAGTGAAGCTGCATGCAAGGAAGCCGGTAAGATGAGCGTAGAAGGTAAAGAATACGTTGTTCAAGACGGAGATATAATGCATTTCCGCTTTAATGTATAGCAATTATACGATAAGTCAAAATTATTTTGTCAAAATCCTAAAAAACCTAATCCTAATAAAGAAAATTTAAATCCCGACTTTTTGAAAAGAGAGTTAGCTTGTTTTCTGACTAAATAAAGTTTAAGAAAAATGAAACTTGATTTCAGTAAAATGAAATCAAGAAAGAATTTCTTGGAATCAAGATTCATTTTACTGAAATCAAGATTCATTATTTGCATTTAAGTGATGATGTTATTTATTGAGTAATAGAGGGATTTATTAAGCAATAAAATTCTTTATTCTTTAAACAAATCAATATCCCTTCTTTCTTTTTTGGTTGGACGTCCAACACCTCGGTCTCTTTTTTCAAAGGCGAACTTCCTTGTTAATTCAATCCTTTCGTATTCCTCTTGTGGCGTAAGGTCTATCATGTAGTTCTCAACCATTTTGGCAGAAACTCTATTGCTTAAAACCTCTTTTACCTCAACTATTTTATGTAATTGATTAAGGTTTATTTCATACTTGTCGCCTACTTTAACCTCTTTTGATGCCTTTGCAACATTACCCTCAAAGCTAATTTTACCTAATCGGCAGGCATCAGCAGCCAAAGCCCTTGTTTTGTAGAGCCTCACTGCCCAAAGCCATTTGTCTAATCTCACACTCATTTTTAATTATTTCTCCCTGAAATAAAGCGTTATTGGAACTCCACGAAAATCATATATCTCTCGCATTCGGTTCTCAACATATCGTTTGTATGGGTCGCGAATATATTGAGGCAGGTTGCAATAGAAAACAAATTGAGGATAAGCGGTTTTTAATTGCATTACATATTTGATTTTTATATGCTTTCCTTTATATGATGGTGGTGGATTCTCCTCTTTAACTATTGGCAATATATCTTCGTTGAGTTTGGATGTAGATATTTTCTGAGAGCGTGCTTCATAAACCCTCTTAGCTTCTTCAAGAACTTTAAATATTCTTTGCTTGTTTATAACAGATGTAAATATAATAGGAACATCTTCAAAAGGAGCTATCTTTTTTCTGATCTTTTGCTCAAATTCTTTTGATGTGTTGGTTTCCTTCTCAATCAAGTCCCATTTATTTACAACAATAACAACTCCTTTATTGTTTCTTTGAATAAGTGAGAAGAGGTTTAAGTCTTGTGATTCCAAGCCTTGTGAGGCATCAAGCATTAGAATACAAACATCACTATTCTCTATTGAGCGGATAGAACGCATAACAGAATAGAACTCTACATCTTCAGAAACCTTTCCTTTCTTTCTTATTCCAGCTGTATCTACAATCAAGAAATCAAATCCAAAAAGATTATATCTTGTATGCAAAGAATCTCGTGTTGTTCCTGAAATATTTGTAACAATATTTCTATCTTGTCCAATTAAAGCATTAATCATTGAACTCTTACCAACGTTTGGCCTTCCCACAACAGCAATCTTTGGAATGTCTTGTTCAAATTCTTCGTCTTGTTCAATATCAAAGTTCTTTACAAGTTCATCTAAGAGTTCTCCTGTTCCAGAACCATTGATTGAAGATATGCTATAAATTTCCCCAAGTCCCAAAGAATAGAATTCAATATGGTCATTGGCTCTTTGAGTATTATCAACCTTATTTGCAACTAAGATAACTTTCTTGTCGGTTCTTCTAAGCATTTCTGCCACATCTTCGTCCATTGGAGTTAAGCCCTCTTTCACATCAACCAAAAACAGAATTGAATCAGCCTCTTCAATAGCAAGAGCTACTTGTTTGCGTATTTCTTCTTCAAATTCATCTTCACTGCCTATTATATATCCTCCTGTGTCAATGACAGAAAATTCCTTCCCATTCCAATGACTTTTCCCATAATGCCTATCGCGTGTTACTCCTGCCTCTTGGTGTATTATGGCATCTCTTGTTTCTGTCAAACGATTGAAAAGCGTTGACTTACCAACGTTTGGTCGTCCTACTATTGCTACTATCTTTCCCATTTTTTTATATTATTTATCTTCTCATTTTATTCATTATCTTCTCATGCCATATTAAAAATGTAATGCGAATTCTTCTTATTATTCTATTCCATCTTCTATAAACCGATTTATTTCCAGCAGAGCGACTAATCTGAATTGGCTCTTCCCCACCAGCGTATTCTTTTTTGGATGACTTCTCACTAACAGCATAAGCAATGCTTGCGTTAAGTTCGTAACCTATAATAAGCACGTAAGAAATTAAAAAGAACCATAACAGGAATATAATTAAAGCCCCAATTGAACCATATAGCGCATTATAGCGTGAGAAATTGGCAATATAGAAATTAAATCCTGAAATAGAAAGAATGAAAAGAATTGTTGCTAAGGTTGCTCCTGCTGAAAAGAATTTAAAGTTTGTTTTGTCTGCGGGAGTATAGTAATAAATCATAACGAACATTATATACACAATGGCAACTAATAATAGCCATTTGGCCGATTGCAAAAGAAAGAGCATAAAGCCTTGTTCAATTATGCTATTCCGTAAAAGGAAATTGAAAAAAGCAGTTGAGCCAATAATTAAAATAAAAGACAGAAGAACAATTAAGCCAATTGCAAAAACCAATCCAATACTAATTAATCTGCGTTTAAGCCATTTTCTTTTCTTAGTATTATAAGTGGAGGTATTAAAAGAAATCATCATCGCATTAACACCACTTGAAGCAACATAAACCGAACTTATAAACCCAATAGACATAAGTCCCTGATGTTTTTTTAGAAATATCTCGTTGATAACCGTAGTTACTTTTCCTGTAATAGAGGGAGGAAGGAGTGAATTTATTAATTCTATCACTTGAAGGTATAAAGAATCAATAGGGACATAAGGAAGTAACGTGAAAAAAAAGAGTAAAAGTGGGAAAGTGGCCAAAACAAAGTGGTAAGCCAAGGCTGCTGCTCTTTGACTTAAAAGTCCTTTGGACAATCCCTTAATAAAGAAAAACAAAACATCAAATAAAGGCACTCCCTGAAAGCCTGGAAGAACAATAAGCCTGGAAACATGCAACGCATTCCTAACTGGACGCCAGTAAAGTAATTTCCTAATATATTTGTTTTTTTTCTTCGGCATACAAAAACTATACTACTACAATTAATTACTAACTCTCAGCAACCAAACTTAAATCCAAAGATTTTATTTGATGAGTTAAACTTCCCACAGATATGAAATCAACCCCCGTTTTGGCAAAAGAAAGAATTGTATCCTTATTTATTCCTCCCGAAGCCTCAGTTTCATATCTACTATTAATTATTTTAACCGCCTCTGATAATAACTCGGGAGTAAAATTATCTAACATAATTCTATCAACACCACCTATACTCAAAACCTCATCCAATTCCTTCAACGAGCGAACTTCTATTTCTATTTTTAAATCCTTATTCAAACTCTTCAGATATTCCTTAGTCTTGCCTATTGCCTTTGAAATCCCTCCTGCAAAGTCAATATGATTATCCTTTAACATAATCATATCATACAAACCTATCCTATGATTAAAACCTCCTCCAACTTTGACAGCATATTTCTCAAAAAGTCGCATAGAAGGAGTGGTTTTACGAGTATCAAGCAATTTTGCATTAGTTCCTTTTATGATTTGAACATATTCATTAGTTGAAGTAGCTATTCCCGAAAGACGTTGCATATAATTTAAAGCGGTTCTTTCTGAGGTTAAAATACCAATTGCACTGCCTTCAACCTTAAATACAATATCGCCTTTCTTTATTTTATCTCCGTCTTTCATCAATGCAGTAAATTTAATACTGCTATCAACCATAGCATAAACTTTTTTAGCAATATCAATTCCGCAAATAATTCCCTCCTGCTTAGCAATTAGCTTAGCCTTATTAAGAGTTTCCTTTGAAATACAAGCCAAAGACGAGTGGTCTCCATCTTTAATATCTTCCTCTAAGGCTAAATTAATATGTCTTAGCAAATAGTCATGTGGAATTAAATCGTACATATTCATCTCTTATGAATTAGAATTATTATTTATTCAATTAATGGACAAAGGTACAAAAATTAGTTAAATTATTTATTGAATAGGTGTTTTATTAGAAAGAAATAAAGCTCTGTATTCTTATTAAGATTTAATACTATTTCACGCCCCAAAGCTATGGATTATATTTTTATAAGAATAATATTAGATTTAACTATATATAGGTCAGCTATTAATATCTTATAAATATAAATTTGTGTTTTTGGCTGCTAATAACTACGTTTTGGAATTTGATTCTAAAAAATTAAAACTAAGAGATAATTTTTTATCTTTTGATTCTAAAAAATTAGAACTTGATTTCAGTTAAAAAAGATTTGATATTTTATTTTAAAACTCCTATTTTATTGGGCTATTAATTGCTGAGAATCTTAGATGAGTAATTGATTGAGTATTATGGTTTGATTCTAAGATTATTCTTTTTATCTACTCTTAGAATAGAGTTAAGTATGTGGTTAATATTTTTTTTGTACCTTTGTGGTATGAAAAGACTTGTTTTGGTGTTGTTTATTTTGGTTTTAGGTTCTTGCTCAAAAGAAAGGAGCGTGCCCGAAGGAATTTTACCAAAGGATAGGCTGGTTGAAGTTATTGTTGATTTGCAACGTGCTGAAGCTTTGGTTAATTCTAAGCAAGATACAAATAGAGCAATAAGAGATTTAAGAGCAAAGACTTATTCTGAACAAGTGTTTGAAAAATATGGAATAAGCAAGGAAGTTTATATTGAAAGTATTGAATTTTATTCCTTAGAAACTAAGGAGCTTGAAGAGTTAATTAAGAGTGTTGCAATTAAATTAAACTGAGATGTTAGTTAAGGCTTACGGTAGTGCAATTAATGGGATTGAGGCTACAAATGTTTGTGTGGAGGTTTCTATTGAACAAGGGATTGGTTTTTATTTGGTGGGGCTTCCTGATAATGCTGTAAAGGAGAGCTTTCAAAGGGTGAGTTCGGCTTTGGAAAGCTTTGGATATAAAGTGCCTGGCAAAAGAATAATTATTAATATGGCACCAGCTGATATTCGTAAGGAGGGTTCAGCTTATGATTTGACTATTGCGATGGGTATTTTGGCTGCTTCGGAGCAGGTCATTGCTGATAATTTATCGGATTATCTGATTATGGGAGAACTTTCCTTAGATGGTTCTTTGCAACCTATTAAGGGGGCTTTACCAATTGCTTTGGAGGCTAAGGCACAAGGATTCAAAGGCTTTATTCTTCCAAAGGTCAATGCACAAGAGGCTGCAATTGTTAAGGGTTTAGAGGTTTATGGGGTGGAAAGTGTTTTGGAGGTTATTAATTTCTTCAATGGTTCTGAGCCTTTGGTAAGGGTTATAGTTGATTGTGATGAAGTCTTTGATAAGGGTTTGGAGCGTTATGAATTTGATTTTGCTGACGTAAGAGGGCAAGAAAGTGTTAAAAGAGGTATGGAAATTGCTGCTGCTGGAAGTCATAATGTTATTTTAATTGGACCTCCTGGCAGTGGAAAGACTATGCTTGCTAAAAGACTACCTTCTGTTTTGCCTCCTTTGTCATTGGACGAAAGTTTAGAAACAACCAAGATACATTCTGTTGCCGGGAAAATGTCAAAGAATACTCCACTGATTTCTGTTCGGCCATTTCGTAATCCACATCATACTATCTCAGATGTTGCACTTGTGGGTGGTGGGGCCTATCCTCAACCTGGGGAAATTTCTCTATCACATAATGGGGTTTTGTTTTTAGATGAATTGCCGGAATTTAAAAGAAATGTTTTGGAGGTTTTGCGACAACCTATGGAAGAAAGGGAAATTACTATTTCAAGGTCAAAACTGGCTGTTCGTTATCCTGCGAGCTTTATGTTAGTTGCAGCTATGAATCCTTGTCCTTGTGGCTATTATAATCATCCTAATGTTAGCTGTACTTGTGCTTCGGGAAGTGTTTCTAAATATTTGAACAAAATTTCTGGCCCTTTGTTGGATAGGATTGACATTCAAATTGAAGTTGTTCCTGTTGCATTTAGTGATTTGTCTGCTATGCGAGATGGGGAGGCAAGTTCTATTATAAGAGAGAGAGTTCTTAGGGCAAGGCGTATTCAACAAGAAAGATTTAAGGATAAAGAACATATTCATTGTAATGCTCAAATGACACCTAAGATGCTTAAAGAGTATTGCAAATTGGATGAAAGCGGAATCAATCTTCTAAAAAGAGCAATGGATAAACTTGGGCTTTCAGCACGGGCTTACGATAGGATATTAAAGGTGTCAAGAACTATTGCCGATTTGGAAGCAAGTAAAAATATAGAGTCTGCTCATTTAGCCGAAGCAATTGGTTATAGGAGCTTGGACAGGGAAACTTGGGGAAAATAAAAAATACATTTATTAATTTATTAACAAGAAAGGAAACAAAAAGATGGCAACAAAGAAAAAAATTACACGAATTGAAGATGACCAAAACACAACATCATCTTCACAATCTACTCCTTTTGTTCCAACAAAAGAGAGTAAATCTAAGGCTACGCAGTTTAGAGTAATAGCTATTATAGCTTGGATATTAGCAATTGCTGCTGAAATTTGGGCTATTATTATGCTCAGAGAAACGCCAGTTAATATGACTGGACTTATTATTTTAATTGTTGTAGATTTAATCTTTGCAGTAATAGGTTCTATTTTATGGAAGAAAGCCAATAGGTTTGATCCTGCATCAGAAAAAGACAAGGTTAGATTTTTTATTCAAAACCAATTGGGTTTGATTATTAGTATCATTGCATTCTTACCTTTGGCAATTCTAATCTTTACTAATAAGAATATGAGTGGAAAGCAAAAAGGCATTGTTGGAACTATTGCAGTTGTTGCTTTAGCTATTGCAGGAATTGTTGGTTATGACTTTAACCCACCTTCCATTGAACAATACGAAGAGCAAACAAAAGAAGTAAAATCCCTTACAAAAGACGGAGCAGACCATGTTTATTGGACTAAACACGGAAAGAGCTATCATATATATTCTGATTGTTCTTATATAAACACAGATAGAACTAATGAGATTTTTGAAGGAACTGTTGCAAAGTCAAGAGAATTAAAAAATATTACTGATTTATGCGACCGTTGTGAGAAGAGGGCTATTAAAGAAAAAGAAGAAACTCTCTTACCAACCAATCAAACACCAAATAACGTAAATAGCAATAACCAATAATAAAAATCAAAAACTATGGAAAATTTATTAGAATCTTTATTATCTAACTTTGATAATAATTCATTACAAGAATTAGGAAAGCAAGCAAACCTTTCACCTAAACGAGCCAAAGGTGCAATGGAAAGTGCAATACCTTTACTTATGAGTGCTTTATCAAAAAACAGTAGTACTGAAGAAGGAGCTACTCAATTGCAAAATGCAATTAATAGAGACCATGATGGAAGTATTTTGGATAATCTTGGAGGCTTCCTTCAAAATCCTCAAATGGCTAATGGTGCTGGTATTCTAAAGCATGTTTTAGGAAACAAACAAAATAACGCTACTGCTTATGTAAGCAAAAGCTCTGGTGTTAGTACTGGTTCTGCTGCTAAAATATTGGAGATAGCTGCTCCAATGATAATGGGATTCCTTGGAAAGAAGAGTTCTTCTAATCAATCAACAGGAATAAATGATATTTTAGGCAGTTTACTTTCATCAAGCACAAAACCATCAAAAAAGAATCAAAGTATTATTACAAAACTATTAGACCAAGATGGTGATGGAGATATTATGGATGATATAAGTAAGATTGGAACCTCCTTCTTGGGAAGGTTGTTTAAGAAATAAAATAATTAATTTCATTTTAATGGGCTACAAAAAGATAATAGCAATAATTGCTATTATGTATATGGTTTTGTCTTTCAATAGTGCATATGCTCAAAGCACTATTGAAAGAATTAAAAAAGATGTTTTCGTTTTGGCTTCTGACTCTTTGATGGGAAGAGAGACAGGAAGCGAACATATTGATAAGGCAGCTAATTACATTGTAACGAGATTTGAGGATATAGGTCTTAAAACAACATTTCAAGTAATTAATGAAAAGAGCAAGAATTTAATAAAACAGAAGAATATCATTTGTGTTATTGAAGGGAATGATTCTATTTTAAAACAAGAATATATTCTTATTGGTGCTCATTATGATCATTTAGGGTTTTCTGTTGATGAAGATAATGACACTTCTATTTATAATGGTGCTGACGATAATGCTTCTGGTGTTGCTGCTATATTGGAATTAGCTCAACTTATAAATAGAAATAAAGCAACTATAAAGCGTAGTGTTGTTTTAGTTGCTTTTGATGCCGAAGAAACAGGGCTAAATGGGTCTTCTTATATGGCTAAGAATGGGTTTATGTATAAGGGGAATAAGGTAGAAGTAAGCAATATCAAATTAATGATGAGCTTGGATATGGTGGGTTATCTAAAAAAGTCAAAGCGGTTAAGAGTTGTTGGAGTTGGTATGCTGAAAGATTATTGGCAGTATTTTAGTTCCTTAGACTTAGGCAAGGGGTACGATGTTTCTTTTAAACAATTAGATAAAAACATTATAGGAGGTTCTGACCACGACCCTTTTGCTCAAGCAGGCATTGCTTCTTTATATGTTTCCACTGGACTTGTTTCGCCATATCATAAGCCTACTGATGATGCTCAACTAATAGATGTGAAAGGGATTAAGATTATTTCAAATTATATTTACGGTGCAATAAAAAACTTTGCCAATAGCGAAGAAATTCTCTACTCTGGGAAAAGCTCATCTAAGCATAAGCCTTTGCCAATTAATTATTGGGGGATGGATTTAGCCTTTGGTTCTAATCAAAATTATTATACCAAAGGCAGAATGACAGGCAAAACAGATTTTGGACTTGGAATTGGATTATTTAGAAGACATTCTTTCTCTAACTTATTTGCATTAAAAGGAGGGATTAAGTATTATTATTTGGAAGCTAAACGATACGAAACAGAAGTTAAGTACCATACTCTTTCTGTTCCTATATTGGCTGTTTTTAAAACTAATACTGTACAAAATACCTTTGATTTATCATTAGCTTTGGGTGGATATTACGATTATGTATTTAGTAGTAAGTCTTATTCTAAGTCAAACTATTTGGATAAACACCAATATGGAATTCAATTTGAATTAGAAATGCGTATTATGAGTATTATTTTTGGTTGGGAAGCAAGGTATGGCATTTCAAATCTCTTAAAGAATGACCCTTATGGAAGAACAATACAACAAACAAATTTATTTAAGATAGGATATGTATTCTAAAAGAAAACAAAGGAGTGGAATTTATATATTCTCGCTACTTATAGCCATTGTGTTTGGGGCTTGTACAAAAGAAAACGTAATTAAAGAATTTAAGATTGATTTCTCTCAAATTCAAGAGAAATATCTTTTAAATAAGGCAAACACAACAGATACTATTGCAATGTTAATGGATTTGGAAGAGGCTATTGAAAAGGGTATAATTATACCTTCTCCTAATCAAACAGATGATGGATTATTTCATTTCAAAGCCTCAGTAAATACACAAAAGGATAAGAAACTATTCTATAAGATTTACTATCAAAACGAAACCTATAAATTTGAAGAGGATAATAAATTTGATAACGAAAACTTTTATGGCTCTTGGGAAGAAACCAATATAGAATTTAAAGAAGTTCCTCAAAATGGAGTAATTGAAGATGCCTTTCGTATTGTTGGAAATCCAAGAAACGAGAAACAATACTTTGGTTCAGAGGCTAAGTACGTTGATGAAAAAGAAAACATCCAAAAGACAATTCAAACCATTAAAGGCGACCAGAAATGGTATAACCTAATCAAAGAAAAAGCTCTGCAAAAGAAAATATCTATTGAAGAAGCTCTTTATCAAGACGCTTGTTGGATAATAAATTATAACCTTCAAAACGGAGATAATAATAATAGATTTAAACGAAATCCAAGAACAGGAGTATATAGTTTTCTTTTGGTTGTTGCCGATAAAGACGCTTTAAATCAAATTCCCAAAGAGATTAAAAATATATCTCTTTCAGATAGTATCAATGGTTTTATTAACCCTTATACATATTTCTTAAAAGGTAAAGGCAAGGCTTTAAAAGGGGTATCTACCTTACTTTCCAATCAGAAACTCCAATTAAAAGCAATTCTAAATGGGCAAGGCGGAGTATTTGTTGATGTATTGTCGTATCCAAACCAAGACTTTAAAATTTATCCTAATAATTCAAAGGTTGGAGATAATGACACATTGTATTATAGAGCACATTTTGAACAATATTTTCATAATATCTCTAAGGATTATTATCTTTGGAATATTCCTATTGTTGATGATATTATAGGTGATAGTTATAGTGCAGATAAATATAACCAAAATAAAAAGAAGTTTGCCGACTCTACCAAAAGGGTTAAAGACCACCCATTTATTTCAGACTATCCTGCAAAAACAGTTCGGGTAAATAATGCTGGTAAATACATATCTCTGATTAACCCAGGTAATTCTCAAAGAGAGACTGCTCCAAGAAAAGAAAGCGTTGGTATAAAATCAAGAATAGGATTCACTTATGGGAAGTTCAGAGGCAAGATAAAGTTTCCCGAACAACTCAATAAAGAAGGTGTTTGGAGTGGTTTAACAAATGCTTTTTGGCTTATATATCAATCAGAACAAGCATGGAATCAAAGGAGAGATTGTAGTAAAACAGGCTATGTTAAGTATGCAATGGACGATGGCACACAAGCCGAAAGAACTCCCAATTCAAACTATTCGGAAATAGATATTGAAATAATCAAGACCTCAAAGTATTGGGGAGGAGGCTACCAGAAACAACCCAAAAACTATAACCCTTACGACAAAGATGAATGTATTTTAGCTTGTACTAATTGGGATTTAGCCTGTCCAAGCCCGAAAAACTTCTATGATGGAGGAGGACATACATATAAATACCTTTCAAAAGAATATACCTATGTTCGTTGGTACGATGCTTATAGGGCTTTGACATCAAGAGAGGCAATATCCAATAAAATATTCCATAAAGACTATTACTATTATGAAATAGAATGGAAGCCACAAGAGATAATTTGGAGAATAGGCGAAAGCCCCGACAAGATGTATGTTGTGGGTTATATGAATGATGAGTTTACTGTTATTCCTAACAATCAAATGCTAAGCGTTATCACACAAGAATACCACTATACAGAGTTTTGGCCTCCTGTTATCTACGACCAAAACTTCCTCCCTTACCCAAAGACAGATGTAGAAGGAAGAGTTTATGAAGTGGTTGTTGAGTAAGAGAATTTAGAATCAAGAGATAAAAAATTGAAATCAAGAGACAGAAAATTAGAATCAAAAGATAAAAATTTAGAATAAAGAGTTAATTGAGCAAGCACTTTACTAAGTAAAATTTTTCTGCCTTATATCAATACATAATAAAACATGAAAAAGATAGTATTTATTTCCCTCATCGTTCTTTCTTTTAGCATTATGGCACAAGAGAAAAGAGCTGACTTTGTTCAAAGCAGGGAGTATCCACAATGGTTCTCTGATGCCAAACTTGGAATATTTGTTCACTTTGGACTCTACTGCGTTCCTTCTTGGAGTGGAAAAGAGCAATATGCAGAATGGTTCTACAAAGGGTTAATTTCAGGTGATAGTGCAAGAATCAACTATCAGAAAAGAGTATTTGGAGAAAAGTTCAAATATGAAGACTATAAAAATATATTTAAGGCAGAACTATTTGATGCAAATCAGTGGGCAGAACTTTTTAAGAAAAGCGGAGCAAAATATGTCCTCTTTACCTCAAAACATCACGATGGTTATTGCATGTGGCATTCTAAGTATGCAAAAAATTGGAATAGTTTTGAGACAGCACCAAAGAGAGATTTTTGCAAAGAAATAACTGATGCCGTAAGAAAGCAGGGCTTGGAAATGGGAATGTATTATTCCCTAACCGAATGGACAAATCCTCTTTATCGCTGGACACAAGATACAAATATAAGTATTGAAAACTATGCAACAAATCATCTTGTGCCCCAATTCAAAGAATTGATTGATAAGTTTAAGCCCACAGTACTTTTTTCCGATGGAGATTGGGATCATACCTATAAGGAACTGCATTCCGATGAGTTGGTTGAGTACTACTACAAGGTTGTTGGGGAGAAAGCCATAGTCAATGACCGCTTTGGAAAAGGCTTCAATCACGGTTACCTAACCCCCGAATATAGCTCAGGAATACTTGAAACAATAAAACCTTGGGCAGAGTGCAGAGGTATAGGTAGGAGTTTTGGACTCAATCGCAACGAAGACATCAATAGCTATAAAACTTCCGAAGAGATAATAAAGCATTTTGTTAAATTGGTTGCCTCAGGCGGAGGCTTAACCCTAAACGTCGGACCGAGTGCTGATGGACAAATCCCACTTATTCAACAAGAAAGATTATTGGATTTAGGTTCATGGTTGGAAACTAATGGAGAAAGCATATATGGTAGCAGACCCTTCACAAAGCCTTTTGACCAAAAACCAAAAACCAAACAAGGCATTGACTCTGCAATTAACTTTAATTGGGTACGCAATGCTCCACAAAGTTTTATGAGTGAAGATAATTTTGGAGTTATTTGGGAAGGAGAATTTAAGCCTGAGAAGACAGAAACCTATACTATTTCTTGTCAGGCAGATGATTACGCCTTAGCTTACATTGATAATAAGCTTCTAATTGATACTCGACAAAACCCTTCCACCAAGATTATGTTGAATAAGGATAAAACTTATAAAATCAGGGTTGAATACTTTGAAAACACACATGAGGCAAGTATAAAACTAAGAATTGCAAGCCCTAATCAAGAATCTAAACCAATTGAAACTCTTTGGAAGACAACATATAATTGGTTGGACACCTATGTTTGTTATACAACACAAGGAAATAACCTTTATGCATTAAGCTACACAATACCAGAGGATAAACTAACTCTTAACCTTGAAAAAACACCACCAAAAGACCTTAAAATAACCTTTTTGGACTCCCCTACTCTTAATATTCCCTATACCTATAAAGACGGTAAACTCCATATTGATACTTCAGTAATTAAGTATAGTCATGTAAAGAGCAAAGCTGTTTGGGTTTTCAAACTATCTGACTATTTAGAAGAATAAGTACAATACCCGAAAATTCAACAAAACTAACTCTTCGTTTTAATTTATTGAATCTTCGTTTTAATAAATTCTTTTCAGAAGATATTTTATTAACTCTTCGCTTTAATTTACTGAAACAAGGTTTTATTTTTGCTTTGTTTTGCTTAATATTAAGCCTAATTCCGGGTTGCTTGTTAATTCAATAAAATGTATTTCCTTTAGAATTGCAATAACTCCAGAAGAAACACGTTTTGGAAATTCTTGATTAATGCATTTCCTAGAAATATACCCATCATTATTAACTCTATTATAAGTATATTCAAATACATCTATACTAATAAAATTCTCATTACCATTTGAAGTTATTCTTTTAATGCCTTCATCTGAAACTTCTAAAATTTTATTCTTTTTACCATAGGCTAAGTATATTTCTTTCCCTTTTAAAGAGATAATATATTTACTCCAAGCTTGTTCGAATGTCATAATATTACTTTCTTTATCTTTTAATAATTTATAAATTACCTATCAATCGCGATTTGCGTTTCTCTTTTCATACTAAAATATATTCTAATTCCCGAAATCGTCAAATAGGATGTTTCCTGATGGTACTCCCAAGCTCTCCAACATTTTAATAACGGCATTGGTCATTAGTTGTGGTCCGCAAATATAGTATTCTATTTCCTCTGGCTCTTGCTCAAATAAATTATCATCTACAATAAATCTCTCCAAGTATCTGGGAAATATGGTGTTCTAAAATATATATGAGCCAAATCTCTCAAGAAAGGAGAATATGAAGAATCTGTTCTATATTCATATATAAATTCTTCTTTTTTTGTTTGAATGTTAGTTTTAAATTCTTCAAAGGAGATATCCTTAATAAAATCTTTGGATAGAATAGTTTGTGATTGATACCCATCACAAAAAAAATATTTTGAAAAAAGCTGTTCTTCTAAATCATTCTCATTATCTTCGATTAAATGCTTTGAAGTTGAGTTAATACTATGATGAGGAATAAAAAGACCTAAATCTATTTTATGTTTCTTTATAAATTCAAGCATAATTTCATACTCCTCTTTCATCTCCAAAATAACAATAAATTCTAATAAAGCTGTTAATAGTAAGGATGTTGAATCTGAATAATAAATTGATTTTTCTCCTGTTACAATTAATCTAATAACATTTTTCTCGCTATTATTTGCATCAGGAAGTCTATTGTATTTTTCTTTTGCCAATCTTAGATAAAATAAAACATCAGATAAGTACGCTTTGGCTGCATCTCTATTGTCACATTCAATAAATAAATTTAATACTGAAATAATTGGTATTGAATGAATATCTAATAATGGTCTTGCAGAAACATTATTATTATTTAAAATTCCTGCAATTACTTTATCCTTATCTTTAACATTATTTAAATTCATAAACCAACACAAATACTGCAAATATTCAAATGTTCGCATTGTAAATCCTACTTGTTCATATCTTCCTCCTTTATCATAAAACAATCCATCTTTTTTTAAAGCTATTGGCAGTGTTCTTTGGAAATATTCTTCCATTACGTATAAATAGAAATCAAAGATTTTCGAAAAATACTGTTGTATTTTATCATCATATTCCAATTTACATTTTAATATCCAATACCATAAATAAATTACCAAGCGAGTTAGATATCTTTTGGCTATATCCAAATTGTTATACTCCTTTGCTTCTGTGTAAATAATAAAAGAAATTAATCTAAGTGATTCAAAAAACATTTTCCATTTTCTTGGTAGAGTTTTTCTATAATCCTCTCGTCTTATTTTTACAAAAAGAATGTCCAACATAGTTTCAAAATCTCTTGAAACTCTATCATCAACATCTAGATTTAGTATTGTTTTATTAAATAATTTAGTAACTTTTTTATATGCCAAAAGAAATTCATTAAAAAACTTCTCAGAAAAGAATTTTGTCAATTCCGAAATACCCCATCTCCCGAATTCAATTTCACCATCATCTGGGAATTCCTTTTGCACAAAATCTTCCATTATATCCCTGACATCTGCCTTCACTTCACCATTATGAACAAGAACAATCTTCAACGGTAGTTTTTCATATTCCTTTTTTAAAGTAAATTTTTTATCTTTTGCCTCTATTAACGACTCTCTTATTCCGTCTGGTTTTATATATGTCGAATTTGAAATATTTCTATCTCCCCCTCCTTTTATCTCGAAATAAAATCTCTTCTTTATACCATCTTCAAAATCTATCCCAATGGCAACAACATCTTTTCCGTATTGAGACAAACCTTTGGACTCTGTTGGTTTACTCATTATAATATAACCTTGAGATTCCAAAAATAATGGGAAAATATAATCTAGTTCTTCACTCTCTGTTAGAGACTCCAAATACTCCTTTACAATAATTGTTTTTATATCCATAATTAAAATTTACTATTAAATGTATTATGTAAGTGATTAAAAAGATCTGGATTCTTAATCATATTTAAATCTATTTGAAATGAATGTTCAAATTTACTTAAAGGAGATACATCATTACCCCCTATTTTCCATGAATTCCCTCTTACAATTATTGTATTTTTAAACATCGACAGAAATGAATTGTTTTTGTCATGACTTTTCATTATTTTTTTTTGATGTTCATCTTCTAGATTATAAAAAGAATTCATAAAATCATGTTCATTTTTATACGGATTCAAATCATTTATTGCTTCTTTTTCTTTTCTTAATGCGTGATAATCATATAAACTATCTTTCAATGGCTTCAAAAAAGCTTTATCACTTACATGTTTTATTATCAGTTCATATAAATAATCATTATATGATTCAAAAATCATATAAGACAATCTTTCTTGTAAATATCCCACAACTTTTGAGTATGGCGAATTCCAAAAACAGATTATTAATGGCAATAACTTCTCTATATTATAAAAACCACAAAATAAAACAGCTTCAATAGCTCTTAATTGTTGTTGTTCAGTTTGTAATTTTAGTAAATCAACTTTATAATTTTGTATATGTGAGTTCATTAATAGATTTACCGCCCCAATTCTTAAATATGATTTATTATGTGAAAGTAATATTAATATATGTTCTTCTGATTTTTCCCTACATATACTCCAAAAATGAGAAAAAGCTTTTTCAAAAAAACGCACATCTACCATACCTACGCCTCTTAAAAAAAGAAGATCTAGTATATGTTCGAATAAATCAAAAAAATAATCTGGATTTTTAAACCAATAAAAATAATCGTTTATTAATTCCAGAACATTTTCTGAAGCTGGTAAAACAGCACTAATAAAAATATCATATCTTTCTTTTTCATAACCTTCAATACAGCGACAATCCATTAAAATAGAATTTTTCAAATTATTATTGTCTATTTTATATAACTCTTTGATTTTTCTAAAACACTCTTCTTTGATATCAACAGAGGTAACGGCATTTACTATTAACGATTTGTATATATAAGCTATATTGACTAAAGACTCTAAATCTTCACTATCTGAAGATTGTGCAATTTTAAAGCATTCTATAATTTGAGACTCTTGTTTATATTTTAATCTTCCTAGTACGCAATATGCAACGGTGGGATTTGAAGTTAATAGTTCTTTGACTTTTGATAATGTTTCTTCTTCATTAATTTCAAATAATTGAATTAAAAGATTAGATAATAAGTTATTATTAGAACTATCATTTTTACTTAAAGTATAGTTATATAATCCTTCCGCTTTTTGAGGTTTATTTTTTACTAAATAAACACAAAAGTTATCTATGGGAAATAATGTTTTGTTTGAATTTATTGACGAAATAAACTCAAAAATAATCTCTACTGAGGGATCTAATAAAATAATTGCTTTAAAAAAATATTCTTGGAATCTATATTTCTTGTTCTCATTCAATGACTTATACAAATCATAGATATTAATTATTCCTTTATTATGAAAAGAATAAAAAACATATGACTTTAATCCATTAATCACTTCAGAATATGCATCAATTACATTTTCACAATTAAAATTGCTTTTTGTCTGTTTTTCAAACTCATCAATAAAACAAAACGCCTCATCAATATTTAGGGGTATTGTTTGTTTTTGAATATTCTCTATGTATCTCAATAGTATTTGATTGAAATATATAGATAAAGTATTTATTTCCAATTGGGTCTCATTGATTGGAATAAAAATATCTGAATCAACATCATAATATAATGACTTATCAAAGCTTAAACTTTTAGTACTAAAGTATAAATCAATAATTTTACTTACTTCAACTTCATTCATAACCATAAACCCTTACTGTTTTTATATTTTTTAATTTTCAAAGATAGCAATAAATTGTTTATCATAATGTCATCTTTTAAAAAAGATTCGTAAAAACGACTTGGTTGTTTCTTTTGCTAATTGAATTATCTCATGATAATTTTAAGAAATTAAATTTGGATTTTGGATTGGGAAATCTTGTTTTATAGGGCTGTAATAAGGTTCTATCGAAAAAGAATAAGATCAATTGTTATCCAATAAAAAATAAGATGGGAAAAGAAAGGGAGTTGAAAAATGCAAAGGTCTTTAAAGTTTATTATAACTAACTCCTTATTCTATTTTTCTGAAACGAAGAGTTAATTTTTTCTTCCCTATTTTTTTATAGATTATATGCAATAAAAAAGGGCATATTTTTTATGAACATGCCCCAATAGCTATATTTAACCTTACTTTTCCCTAATTTCCAAAATCATCAAACATTATGTTTTCTGGTGGAACTCCCAAGCTGTCTAACATATCAATAACGGCATTGGTCATTAGTTGAGGCCCGCAAATATAGTATTCTACTTCTTCTGGTTCTGGATGGTTTTTTAGGTAATTATCAAAAATAACCTTATGAATAAATCCAATATAGCCTTCCCAATTGTCTTCCTTCTTTGGTTCGCTTAGTGCAATGTTGAAACTGAAATTTGGATTTTCTTTTTCAATTTGCTTAAAGTCTTCAACATAGAATAGTTCTCTTAGGGAACGTCCGCCGTACCAGAAAGTTGCTTTGCGTGAGGTATGTTTTGTTTTGAATTGGTCAAAGATATGCGAACGCATTGGTGCCATTCCTGCTCCTCCTCCAATAAACATCATTTCCTTTTGAGTGTCTTTTATAAAGAATTCGCCGTAAGGTCCTGAGATTGTAACTTTGTCGCCTGGTTTTAACGACCAAATGTAAGAGGAACAAACTCCTGGGTTCACATGCTTAAATCCGCATTTCTTCCTGTCCCAAGGTGGGGTTGCAATACGAATATTGAGCATTATTATATTCCCTTCTGCTGGGTGGTTAGCCATTGAATAGGCTCTATATACCAATTCGGAGTTCTTCATCTTCAAGTTCCAAATCTTCATACTATCCCAATCTTCGTGGAATTCTGGCTCAACATTAAAATCTTTGAAGCTAACCTCGCATTTTGGAACATCAATCTGAATGTAGCCTCCTGAACGGAAGTCTAAGGTTTCTCCTTGAGGTAGTTTTACAACAAATTCCTTTATAAATGTTGCTACATTATTATTTGAAACTACTTCACATTCCCATTTCTTTATTCCAAATATTTCTTCTGGCACTTCTACCTTTGTATCTTGACGCACTTTGGCTTGACAACCTAAGTGGTAGTTATCCATTTGTTCTTTTCTCGTAAGGTGAGGTTTTTCGGTTGGAAGAACTTCCCCTCCTCCTTCTGTAATCTTACACTTACACATTCCGCAGGTTCCTCCTCCTCCACAAGCCGAAGGCAAAAAGATTTTATTTTCTGAAAGAGTTGAAAGTACCGTTGAACCTGGTTGCACCATTAGTTCTTTTTCGTTATTGATAGTAAGTTTAACTTCTCCTTGGGGCAGTAGTTTCTTTCTTGCAAAAAGTAGTAGCCATACTAACAAGAGTATGATAATCAAAAACACTGCAACACTTATTATTAATATTTTTATCATTTCTTTTTAAGATTGGATTTGTTCTACAATTTTATTCCTAAGAAGCTCATAAAGGCAATTGCCATTAGTCCTGTTATTATGAAAGTTATTCCTAATCCTTTTAGTGGTGCTGGAACTTGTGAATAGCGAAGTTTTTCTCTAATGGCAGCTATCCCAACAATTGCCAATAGCCATCCAATTCCTGAACCAAGAGCAAATCCTGTAACTTCTCCAATATTATTGTATTGTCTTTCCTGCATAAAGAGGGAGGCTCCAAGTATTGCACAGTTAACTGCAATAAGCGGAAGGAAGATTCCAAGCTGAGCGTAAAGCACTGGTGAGGTTTTCTCAACAAACATTTCTACAAGTTGAACCATTGCTGCAATAACTGCAATAAAGATAATGAAGCTTAGGTAGCTTAGGTCAATGGTTGCAAACTTTGGACTTATCCAAACAAGTGCTCCTTCTTTTAGAAGGTAATTATCAATTATATAGTTTAGTGGAACGGTTATTAGGAGAACAAAAACAACTGCAATCCCTAATCCCATTGAGGTTTTAACGGTTTTGGATACTGCCAGATAGGAACACATTCCTAAGAAGAAGGCAAATATCATATTGTCAACGAAGATTGACTTAACGAATATATTAATTATTTCTTGCATAATTTCTTTCCTTTCTTATGTGTTATTCTTTCTCGCAAAGTTCTTTATTCCTTGCTCTTTGTACCCATATTATTATTCCAACAAGAATTAGAGCCATTGGAGGCATAATCATTAGACTATTATTCTGATAACCGAAATTATAGAATGACTCTGGAATGATTTGATATCCCCAAAGAGTTCCACTTCCAAATAGTTCTCTAACAACTCCAAGAGTTATTAGTATTACGGCATATCCAAGTCCATTGCCTATTCCATCGAGGAAGGAGTCAAATGGTTTATTGCTCATTGCAAAGGCTTCCAATCGTCCCATAACAATACAATTGGTAATAATCAAACCAACAAATACTGATAGCTGCTTGCTAACATCATAGACAAAGGCTTTGAGCACTTGGTCAACCAAAATAACTAAGAGTGAAACAATAACTAATTGAACAATAATCCTAATTCTTGGTGGTATTGTGTTTCTCAGAAAAGAAATAATTACATTTGAAAATGCAACAACAACAGTTACACTTAATGCCATAACAAAAGCTGGTTGTAGCTTTGCAGTTACTGCTAATGCCGAACAAATCCCCAATACCTGAATGGTTATTGGGTTCTCTTTTGAAAGAGGGTTTTTTATTAGTTTAAAATTAAATTCTGCCATAATCTATTTTTTTAAAGAGTTAAAGTAAGGGATGTAGAACTGCAAGCAGCTTTTAAGCATATCGGTAACTCCGTTTGAAGTTATAGTTCCTCCCGAAACAGCATCAACCTGATGAGGATTATTCTTATCGGCTCTTTTTACAACCTCAACAGAAGTAAAGTTATCATTCTCAAATATAGTCTTTCCCTTAAATTGGTCTTGGAAATCTGGCAAAGCAATTTCGGCTCCCAAACCAGGAGTTTCACTCTTATGGTCAAAATTAACTCCTACTATTGTGTTTAGGTCTTCCGAAAAAGCAATATTCCCCCATATTCCTCCCCAAAGACCATTTCCCAAAACAGGAACAACATAAGATTTCTCTCCGTCCTTCATACATATATATATAGGTAGCGAAGCTGAAACATCATTTGCCTTATACAAAGCCAATTGCTTCTTGGTATCTAATGCAAATGGAGTAATGCTTCCTTTGGTTTGCTTCCCATTAACTATGCTTGCAACAACTTCTCCCTTTGCATTTACAGCATGCTGTTCAATAAAATACTTATTAAACAAATCCTCAGCATCCTTTGGAGTGGATTCAATTCCCACGGCACTCAAGAGCTGTTGCATCTTTTCTACCCTAATATTCTTATCTTGCATTGGCTTTAATCCAACAGAAGCAAGAGTAAGAATTGCCGCAGATACAATCACTAAGACTGTGGCGTAAATAAAAATATATCTATTACTAAACATTTTTCCCTCCTTTTATTTTCCATCGTTTCATTCTCTTACGAATATTCGCATCAACAACATAGTAGTCAATCAGTGGTGCAAAGACATTAAGCAGAAGTATTGCTAACATCATCCCCTCTGGATAGGCTGGATTTACAACACGAATTAATACCGCCATAACCCCTATTAATAAACCATAAATCCATTTTCCCTTATTTGTTTGAGCAGCAGTTACCGGATCAGTAGCCATAAAGACCGCTCCAAACATAAATCCTCCCAATACATAATGATAATAGAAAGGAATTTGAGTATATGGATTTGAGCCAAAGAGATTAAAGGTAAGCCCCATAAGTGCTCCTCCAATAAATACCGAAAGCATAATCCTCCATGAGCCAATGCCTGTAATTATAAGAAAAGCCGCTCCAAGTAATATTGCAACCGAAGATGTTTCTCCAATACTTCCTGGCATAATTCCAAGGAACATATCCCAAAACGAAGCAGAAGGAAGTTCAGCCCCTATCATCATTTCGGCAAGAGGCGTTGCCCCTGAAAAAGCATCCGCCTTTTGAGCAATCCAAACATTATCTCCTGACATTGAACTTGGAAAAGCAAAGAACAAAAAGGCACGAGCAAGCAGTGCAGGATTAAGGAAATTCATTCCCGTTCCCCCAAACACTTCCTTACCTATAACCACAGCAAAAGCCGTCGCCAAGGCAACCTGCCAAAGAGGAACATCTGGCGGCATAACCAAAGGAATAAGCATTCCCGTTACCAAGAAACCTTCATTCACTTCATGCTTACGCCACTGGGCAAAACCAAACTCAATTGAAAGCCCAACAACATAGGAAACCACAATAATTGGAAGAACTTTAACTATCCCATACCATAAATTATCCCAAAAACCATCAAAGAAAGCCAAAGAAGGATTAATACTATGAAAATGCTGGTAACCTATATTATACGTTCCAAATAAAAGAGCTGGCATAAGAGCCAGAATAACCATTGTCATAGTTCTCTTCATGTCCAAAGCGTCTCTGAAATGTGCCCCGCAAGAGGTAGTTGTCTTTGGTACAAAGGCAAATGTCTCAAAGGCATCAAAGGTAGAGTGAAGCCATGGGAACTTTCCTCCCTTTTCAAAGTTAGGCTTCAGATTATCTAATACATCTCTTAACCATTTCATTCTCCCATCTCCTTTCTAATTAATTCAAGTCCATTACGAATTATACTCTGAATATCTGTTTTTGAAACATCAATAACCTCGCATAAAGCAAAATCCTCAGCATCAACCTCATAAATACCCAATTGTTCCATAAGGTCAATATCCCCAATAATGCAAGCCTTAATTAATTGCATTGGATAAATGTCTAATGGTAAAACCTTTTCATATTCTCCCGTTAGAACCAAGGCACGTTTTCCCCCATGCATATTGGTATCAATCTCAACGGGCTTTCTCCTACTAAAGGGCAGAAGATTAGTAAACCCACTAAGAAAAGTTCTATAAAAACTAAACTTCTTTAAACCCGGAGCAATCCAACCCAGAAACTCATAGTAATTACCCTCCTTAATAACAGAAATTAAGTTATCGTAGGCCCCAATATATCCCGTTTTGGCAATAGATTTTCCCGTTAAAACATCTCCGCTGATAAACCTCAGGAAGTTTTGAGAATTAACATTATCATTTACCAAAGGGAAAATACAAGCCCCCATTCTAACCCTGTAATATTGTGGATTTTTAACCTCCGAGCCCGCCAAAGCAATAATCTTATCCTTCTCAATTCTGCCACTAAGAAAAAACCTACCAATAATTGCCAAATCCTGAATATCCACATACCAAACCCTATCGCCCTTACACATAGGGTCGAGCCTTGAAATCTGAACACTAACATTCCCAACCGGATGCTTTCCCACAAACCTATTAATCTGAACCCCTTTAAGATTTAAAATCTCAGGAGCAGTCGTATTTTTCCCGCAAACATTCAGATGCACCTTGCAGTTAGCCACCTTTTTAATGACCTCAATTCCCATTTGAATATCCTTTTCCCTACCCTGGGTCAAAAGATTATAATCCGGAGCATAAGCAGACGAACTAAACGCAGTAATTATCACACATTTAGGGCACGACTCTGGATTAGGAATAACAGCATAAGGTCTCTGTCTGAGCAATGTCCAAAGCCCCGTTTGCAGAAGTTTCTCAATAACCTGCTCTTTGTCCATCAAATCAAGAGCAAACTCCCCAAAACTCACACTTTCCTGAACCTTGCTTGCCTTAATTTGAATTTCCTCAATAAACCTCTTTTCCCCCCTGACAATTTCCTGAACCTGACCACAAACAGAAGAAGTAAAAAGTATCCTTGGATTTTCCTTTGCATAAAACAAAGGCTGTCCCACCTTTACCATATCACCCTTTTGAACCATTAACTTAGGATTTACGCCCAAATAATCCGAAGGCTTTACAGCATAAGAGTCAATCTCCACATCCATAACCCTCTTTTTTGCCTCACCCTTGAGTTTAATATCAAACCCTTTCCTAACTGTAATTGTTTTAACCATAAATAATTATATCTAATGCTAATAAGAAGTAGCATAATTTCTTAACAATTGGCAAAAATACACTATTGCCGCAAAATAACAAAATAAAAACCAGAATACTTTAAATCCCCCACCAAAAACCAACCATATCCCACTAAAAACCAACCACATTCCACTAAAAAACAACCATTCTAAACCAAAGAATAACCATCCTAAACCAAAGAATAACCATTCTCCAAAACAAAATAACCATAAAAAACCAAGAAACAACCATCTCCCCCCAAAAAACACCCATAAAAAACCCAAAAACACCCCTTCCCCAAAAAACAAGTCCCATTAAAAAACATTTAAGTGGAGTTTAAATTTGCTCAGGTTCCGTTAAAAAACGCTCCATGTTCCGTTTAAAGCACTTTTTTACCTCAAAAACGCCCCTTTCTTCCCTTTGCTTATACCCTAATTCCATATTTAAATCACTAAATTCCAGCCTGTTGCCATTAAAGAAAATCCCTATTATTTTTAACGGAACCCAAGCAAATTTTAACGGAACCTGAGCGAAATTAGGTTCCGTTAAAAAACGCTCAGGTTCCATTAAAAAACGCTCAGGTTCCGTTAAAATTCGCTTAGGTTCCATTAAAAAACGCTTAGGTTCCATTTCACTTAAATCAGGTTCCGTTAATCCATAATTTTACCCCATAAAAACTTGATTTTACTCCATTAAAAATTGACTTTACTCCATTAAAAATTGACTTTACCTAATTAAAAATTGATTTTACCCAATTAAAGCCCCCCACCATTCCAGAAAAAACCCAGCCCCTTCCATATAAAACCCTACCACTTCCATAAAAAATACAGCCCCTTCCATAAAAGTTCTGAATTTTGAGTCTTTAGCAATATATGGAGGAATTACTTTTCCAAGTAATCCCCAACGACGTAAATCAAAAAAGCGATTTCCTTCCATAGCTGTCTCTAATCTTAATTCCATTCGTACTGCCTCACGCGCATAATCCTGACTAGGAAAACTTTTATATTCTCCTAATAAATAATTTGCAGCAGGTTCCTCCCAATTCACTTCTGCATCAACTGAACCAGGAGCATTTGGAAAGGTATACGAATAAACTCTTCCCATTATAAAGTCATCTGAAGAACGTTTTCTGACTTGATTTACTAGTGATCTAGCCAATTCCAGATTGTTTTCCTCAACAGCACATTCAGCTCTCCATAGTAAAACATGAGCATACCTGTAAAGTCTTGTATTTATCGCAGTTGAGCGAGCAAATGCCTTATGTGATGCTATTCCAACTAATGATTTTGGATACATTCTTTTTTTGAGTTCAAAAGGACCTCCGTTTGAAGGATCACGAGCCCATCCTGTGCATATTCCCCAGTCCATAAACGGAATGCCTCGTCTGGCAACAGTCCAGTCTAACCTAGGATCAAGCAGATCAGAGGGAGGAACAAACTCATCAGTAGGCAACAAACCCATATCGTTAGCTAAATTTGTTTCGTCAAATCTAGGTCCATTAATTCCTAGGAGTGGCAATCCATTTTCATCAACCTTGAATGCATTCACAAGATCCATAGAGGGTTGATACATCCCACAACAAACCGGTAACCCAGAAGTTGTTGGAGGATTTGTTGTCCAAATATCTGGTGTTCCGTTAAATCCTTGAGCAGTTCCATCATTAACAGCCCGTTGAATTTCGAAAATAGATTCTTGGTTATTTTGGTGATCAAAATCAAAATTGTGAAAATAATGATTTGCCAAACTATATTTTCCACTGTTGATTATTTGATCAAGAAGAGGGCTTGCATCTGAGTATTCACCTTGATGAAGGTGAACATACGCCTTAACAGCCATCGCAGCATATTTTGTAGCTCTTCCGGGTTCTCCAGAAAAGCTTTCCGGAAGCAACTCAATAGCATCTGATAAATCTTGTTCTATTTCTGGCCAAATAGGGTGATCATTTTTAACATTCTCGGGAAAATCCTCTTCGTTTGAGATAAAAGGTACTTGATAATGCATTCTTTGTATTCTGAAATGATAAAATCCTCGTAAAAACTTAGCTTGTCCCATTGCAATATCTTTTTCAGCTTGAGTCATATCTTTTGCATCTAAAATTGCATTTATACAATCATTTGCTCTTGAAATTCCATCATACACAACTACCCATTTATTGATAATATGTGGATTAGTAGGCATTGCAACAAATCGCTCTACTTCTCCTCCTTCTGCGAGATCCGATAATGTTGAACCTTTATATGCATCGTCAGAGGCACAATCCCATACCCAATTTGTAATTGAGGCAGAATAGGCTTCAGCAGGCCATCCTGCTTTAATAGCGGCACCTTTTAATAAGGTATAACTTGCTGTTAAAAGTAAATCAACTCCCTCTTTGGTATTAAAATCTTCTAAAGACACAACACCAGTCGGCTTTTTATATAAAAAATCTTCACCACAAGAATTAATTAAAAGTGCAGAAAACAGTATTAATATTATACTTGTGCTGCTTATTATTTCAGTTATTATATCCTTTTTCATAATATAAAGTTTTTATTTATTAACTATTAAAATGTAACATTTAAACCGAGCATATATGATTTCACCGTAGGCCATCTTCCTCCATCAACACCAAGGTTAATGCCTGAATTATAAAATGCCGGATCGAGACCGCTATATTTAGTGATTGTGAACAAGTTTTGTCCAACTAAAAATAATCGTAAATTATCAATACCAATTTTATTTACTAAATTATTTGGAAAAGTATAGCCGAATTGTAAATTCCTCAATCTTAAATAAGAAGCATCCTCAATATAATATGAACTTGGTAACTGACTGACCTGATCATTAATTTCTGCAATAGGCATCTTAGCGTTTGAATTATCATTCAGATGAGGACTACCCCAAGATTCATATAATCTCCTTGTACCTCTCCAAAACTCCATATAATTGAAATCCAAGGTCCTTCTGTCAACATTTAATGCATCATTTCCAATACTTGAATAAAACGTTGCTAATAAGTCAAAATTTTTATAGCCAAAATTCAGATTAAGTCCTAGTGTTAAATCAGGATGTGGATTACCTATAGATGTTCTGTCTTGAGAATTAATAACTCCATCGTTATTAATATCAGCAAAAATGAAATGTCCTGCTTTATTGTAAGTAGGGTCTAATTCATTGGTTAAATAAGTGTTTGCTTCTGCATCTGATTGAAAAATTCCTAAAACTTTATACCCATAAAATTCTGGAAATGCAGTACCTCTTTTTGCAAAAGTATAATATTGATCTCTTTGGATTGTACCATATCTTACTTCATCTTCTTTATCTGATAAGGTTAGAATTTCATTCTTATAGGTTGACGCTACGATATTAATATTGTAAGTAAAGTCACCATTTGTTGATTTTCCTTTATAATCTAGAGTCAAATCAATTCCTCTGTTTAGCATATCGCCTATATTAACCGAAGGTGCTGATGCATAGCCGTAAACAGCAGGTATTGATTTGGGAAAAAGCATATCTTTTGTCTTTTTTTTCCAAATATCAATTCCCAAAGAAAGATTATTGAAAACAGTGAAGTCCAATCCGAAATTAATAGTATTTGTAGTTTCCCACCTCGCATTAGGATTACCAAAAGCTCGTGTTTCAAAACCAGAACTGGGTTTATTATCCGAGCCATCGATAGGATAATAGGAAAAATTAATATTTGTTTGGAAGGTTGAAAATCCATTATAAGTACCAATTCGGTTATTTCCAGATTGACCCCAACTAGCTCTTATCTTTAACAGATTTAACCAACTGAGAGAATTTAAAAAATTCTCTTGAGATAAAATCCAACCCCCTGCAATTGAAGGAAAAGTACCCCATCTATAGTTCTTTGCAAAAACAGATGATCCGTCATGCCTTAAAACTCCATCTAAAAAGTATTTATTTTTATATTCATAATGAAGCCTTCCGAAATAGGAAGAATACGAACTTTCTGAATATCCTCCACTGTTGGTTTGAGTCCCCTCTCCAGCGCTTAAAACAAAATACTCTTTAGTAGTTAAAAAATATCTCTCTCTGGATGCACTCATATCGTCTGACCTACTATATCCTGCTTCGAATCCAGCCATAGCATCTATAGTGTGATCTCCAAAAGATTTAATGAAATTCAATGTATTATTCCAATCCCAATTCTCTGCTTTGTTACTTGATACGGTAAGATTATCTAAATTAGTTCCGGAATAATTCCAAGGATTAGCTACTAATGGTTGATTATTCCATCCATTTCCGGCATACAATCCAAATGTTGTTCTTGCCGTAAAATTTCTCAAAAACTTAAATTTAGCATATACATTTCCTTCTAGAGATAAATATTTATTAGTATGATCCCTATATCTCCATATTTCTGATGGTTCACTTCTATTAGATGAGAATCCTACTAATTTTGTTACAGGCGCCCAATTTCCTTGTATATCATACACAGGACTTAATCGAGGCATCAACAAGGTCATTCCAATCGTGCTTCCTTCACCTCCATCTGACCTCCTCCCTTGATAATTATGATATCTAACTCCAAAATTTTCACCGATTTCTAGCCAGTCAAATAAATCCAACGAAATATTTGTTCTGAAATTGGACCGATTAAAGCTGGATTTCTTAACAGAACCAATATTATCTGTATATCCAAAAACAATACCGTATTTGAGATTGTTCGTGCCACCAGTTATTGTCATGTCATAATCCTGTGTTATTGCCTTTTGATAAACATAGTCGAACCAATTTGTACCTTCAGGTGTTGATTCCACAATTTGATAATCATATGCATGATACCTGTTTAAATCGATTTCATTTGTAACAGCAGGATAAATATATTTAGGAATTACTGGTGTAGGACCATTACCATATATAGCATGGCTAGGAGTCATTTCAGAATTTTTAAAAGACATCCAAAGCATTTCTCCGTACTCTGTAGGATTAAGCATGTCATATTGAGGCGGCAAACCACTTATACTACTGCGAGCGTTTATAGTAACTTTAGGAGCCTGTGATTTTTTCCCTTGAATAGTGGTAACAACAATTACGCCATTAGCTCCGCGAGCTCCATAAATGGCAGTTGATGCAGCATCCTTTAAAACTGACATAGATTCAATCTCAGCTGGATTTAATCTCCCAATATCTGACGGAACTCCATCAACAATAATAAGAGGGGAAGTACTGTTAATTGTTCCTATTCCTCGTATTTGTATATTTGCTCCCGAACCTGGAGTATTTCCGCTGTTAGCAACAACTCCAGGCACTACACCTTGAAGTGCCAGTGTAATATTGTTTACCGGATTCATCTTTTTAACGTCTTCAACATTTACATTAACAATACTTCCAGTTAAAGCCTGCTTGCTTCTGGTACCATATCCAATTGCAACAACTTCATCAATAAGGATAGCATCCTCCAACATACTTACATTAATGTTGGTTTGTCCCTTAACCTCTATTTCCTGAGTTTGCATACCTACAAAAGTAAATACTAATACCGCATTCGTGGGTACATTAATTGAAAAATAACCATCAGCGTTTGATGCGGTTCCATTGTTAGTTCCTTTTTCAACTATTGTAACACCAGGTATTACTTGTTGCCCTTCATCTCTTATTATACCAGAAACTGTAGTGCTTTGTGCTACTAAATTCCCAGCACTAATTACTAAAATTACAGAAAATAGTAATATCTGTAATGGATTTCTCTTAAGAACGAATTTTTTATTCATACCACATTTTTTTAAATTTAAATATTAGATTGCAAAAACGTTTCAGCAAAAACAAAAAAATTAACTACTTCCTCGCTCGTTAATAAATTCAGAAACGAGAAACACTTTTTCTTTTAAAGATTTATCTCCAATATGTTCTATGTTGTTCGTTAAAATGCGCACACATTCTAAGGCAATTTTTTCAATCGGCTGGCATAATGAAGTAATAGTCGGGTTTAGAAGTGTAAAAAAATCATTGTCGTGAAAACAAATAACCGCGACATCTTTTGGAATTTCATAGTTATAAAAAGCTATTGCTTTAAGTCCAGGTAGTGCTACACGTGAAGTTTGAAAAAAAACAGCATCAATCTTCATTTTTTCCATCAGATATTGAATTGACTTATTAATCTCTTGAGTATTAACGTTACCTATAAATGGTGCTATAGGGGTAATACGTTTATCGTAGCGTACACCGTGAGCTTTAAGAGCTGCTTTATAACCATTCATTCGATCTTTCATATGCTGTAAATTAGTATCATACATGAAAGTGGCAATTCTCCGATAACCTTTTTTTAACAAATATCCCACAGCTCTATATGCCGATTGATAATTGTCCATTACTACCGCATTAGTTTCGACACCTTTAAAGTACCTATCTAACAAAACAAATGGGGTTTTTTGTTTATTCAATTGTATGATTTTTTCTTTCAGTCCACTAGTTGCTGCAATAATGAGTCCATCTACACGATATGTTAAAAAGCTATCAATCATATCTTTACACTGATCATCATTTTCGTTTGAGCCTACTACAAAAACACGAAATCCATTTTTTTTCAGCTTATGTTCTATGATGCTAGTAAGTTCTATAAAAAAAGGATTCGATAAGTCAGATATGACAATCCCTATAGAATTGGTAGTTCCCCTTCGTAAACTACTAGCTAACATATTCGGTTTATAGTTTAGTTTTGAAGCAACGTGACGCACTTTTTTAGCAGTCTCTTCGGTGATACGAGCTGTATCAGTCTTATTATTCAAAACCGCTGATACTGTTGAAATTGACAATCCAGTTATAGCAGCAATATCTTTAATTGTAATTGGCATGTTAATAAAACCTAGACACCCAAAATAAATAATTAATTTTCAACAAAGAAAAAACAGAAAATAAATATTTACAAATATTTTAATATGTTATAAAACATATTCTTTGTAATAATCTGTATATTTGATTATTATACAGAAAAAAGGTTTTTGCAAATAAATTAAACACTGTGTCGATTTAACTTATTACAACTCAATACTTAGAGGTGTTAGCGAGCGGTGTGCGTATGGGAAATATATCACACCGCTTTTTTATTTGTACACAAATAAAATTAAGAATGCGTAAAAGCCATTATTTATTTAGGGTCTGCTGAATAATTGATATTTATGCTGATAATCAGCAAATTAATCGTCAAAATATTTGCATAACTGCAAGAAATTGAGTACTTTTACTCCATAAACCTTGCATTTTATGATACGATACAAGAGTTCCAGACAGCTTTCAATATCCGAGTTCAAGATGCCCTTCGAGGCAAAACTGGATGAGAATAACCGGTGGGTTGTTCT
>ENA-UOOK01000781-UOOK01000781.1-fermentation-metagenome-genome-assembly--contig:-NODE-781-length-42432-cov-6.226042_pt1 | contig 42432 bp, 35 predicted proteins | sample MGYA00245777_ERZ724023 | MGnify/ENA primary metagenome ERZ724023 (study PRJEB28704, sample SAMN03018312) | fermentation metagenome | biome: anthropogenic terrestrial biome; feature: soil; material...
TTACTCGAGTGTGTTGGAAGGAAATGGGTTCGTGATTTTGCCGTGGAAATATGGCCAGAACTGAAGTATGAAAATAGCGATCGCATGAAATAAAGGATAGAAGCAGACAGCCAATATATTTATTCGCAAAACAGCCAATGGACTTGCATACGAAGGATGCTATGATAGTATTGGAAAGGTAGATGAAGCAAATCATGGACAATACTATCAGAGTATTTTCAGGCAGGACATTCTGTCCGAAGGACATAGAGATGATAAGATGGGTAGTAAAAACCTGCCGAAGATTAAGCAGGTATGAGATAGCGGCGACCATATGTGAATTGCTGGGATGGACCACGCCGGCAGGGAGGCTGAAGCTGCCGCAATGCGTAGATTTTCTGGAGAAGCTGGAATCGGAAGGGATCATAGAATTACCGCCAAAGCAGGCTGGCAAGATACGAAACTCCGGGGCCAAGATGACGGTAATGGAATTTGACACGAAGGAAATCACGGGAGAACTTAGGGAATATGAGCCCATCAGATTAATGATAACCCGCGGGAATGAAGAGAAAAAAAGATGGCGGTCCTATGTGAACCAGTATCATATGCTGGGGTACCGACAGGAATTCGGATCGCAGCTGCAGTATTTTATCCGATCCGGAGAGAAGGAATTGGGTTGTCTGCAGTTTTCCGCATCTGCCTGGGCACTGGAAGCGAGGGAGGAATGGATCGGCTGGAGCAAAGAGGAGAAAAAAGATCGGTTGTTTCTGATCGTAAATAATTCCAGATATTTAATTTTCCCATGGGTAAAGATCCGGAATCTGGCCAGCAAGGCACTGTCCCTGGCGGCAAAACAGATACAGGAAGATTGGTTGGGAAGGTTTTGTTACGCTCCTGTACTGTTGGAGACCTTTGTGGACCGGAACTATTTTCGCGGGACGAGCTACCGTGCCGCAAACTGGATCTGTATCGGACAAACGAAAGGCATGGGCAGATACTATCAATGGGGCTCCCCACGGGTTTCCTGCAAGGATATCTATGTTTATCCGCTGCGGAAGGATTTCCGGGAGTGCCTGAAAGGCGAAAAGCCATACAAGGTGGTGGATCCGGATGAGATGCAGTGAAGAATGGGGGGAACGTACCCGCAGACATCAGGAAACGCTCCGACAGGAACTCCTGGCAGACCAGACCAGGCCGATTGTGGAAAGGAAACAGCAAAAGCCGGTATTGCCCAACCGCCTGAACAACAAGGGCAGCGTTGAGAAGGAGAAGGAAGATTTTCAGAAAACCATGGAGAATGCCGCGGCAGTCTACCGGCAGATGCTTCCTTCCCTGCTGAATGACCTGAGCAAAATCAGGGATCCCAGACAACCCGGAAAGGTGAAACACAAGATTACGGTATTGATGGCATATGGGATTGCCACGTTTGTGTTTCTAATCGATTCCAGACGGGAAGCAAACCGGGTAATGAATTCCATTACGTTCGAGAATCTGAAAGCGATTTTCCCGGAACTGGAAACATTGCCTCATGCGGATACCCTGGCCCGTTTGCTGGAGAAAATGGATGTCAGACAGATACAGGATTGCATGATAACGCTCCTGAAAGACCTGATCCGTCGGAAAAAGTTTCAGAATTATCTCGTTCATCATCAGCTTCTGATTGCCATCGACGGTACGCAGAAATTTTATCGGTACTACCAATGGGATCCGAAGGAGAGCGGGCTGGTAAGGCATGTCGGAAAAGAAGGGGAAGAACAGCATTATGTCTATGTTCTGGAATCCGTTATTGTGTTGAGCAATGGGATCACCCTCCCGTTTTACAGTGAGTTTCTCACCGCAAAAGACATGCCGGCTGATTCGGAAAACAATACCGGGGAAACTCTGAAACAGGATTGCGAGAGGACAGCTTTTCGCAGGTTAGCGGAGAAGATCAAAAAGAACTTTCGGAATACATCGATTACCATATTAGCAGACGGATTGTATGCCTGCGGGCCCGTTCTTCAAATCTGTAATCGTTACCATTGGGGATTCCTGATCAACCTGAAACCAAAAGCATTGCCTTCCGTATGGGACGAGGCGCTTAGCCTTATGCTGCTGGAAAAAGGAAACCGCCTTCGGGCACAATGGGGGAATCGTATGCAGGACTATCTCTGGGCCAATGGGATCGAATACGAATATCGGGACGGAAATTCTTATGTGCCTCATATTCTGAGGCTCAATGTGGCCCTTTGTCATGAAACCTGGACGGAAGAACATCCCCGCAGTACGGGAGAAACGGAGCAGTGCGAGACGTGGTATTCATGGCTTTCTTCCACTCCCCTGAACCGGGACAATGTTTTCGAACGATGCACGAAGATGGCAAGGTTCCGTTGGAAAATTGAGAATGGCATATTAACGGAGAAGCATCAGGGATATTCGTATGAACATTGTTTTTCTTATACCTGGAATGCCATGGAAGGTTACCACTACCTGATGAAAATCGGTCATCTTCTGAATGTTCTGGCAGTCAACAGTGAGTTGCTTCACGATCAGGTGGAAGACCTGGGGATCCGGGGATTCATTCAAAAGATATGGACGATATGCCACACCACCTTCCTGGATATGGAACGTATTCAAAGTGCTGTTGCCAGCCTGAAACAGTGGAGATTGGTTCCTGCGGCTTAGCTGCTGACTTGCAGAAGAATAGGGAGCTTGAAATCCTTAATAGAAGGTTTCATTTGTCATGTGCTCTGTATGTTATATTGTGTAAGTTAAGGCATATACTGGTTAGCAGTCAAAACTTTGATTTACGTTAATTCCTCAATATGGAATTATTAGGTCGATTCCTGATTTTTATATTTTTTTATGCTTCAGCTCTGAATATACCACAGAGCTGAAGCATGAAGATAGAAAGGGCATGAGAGAAGGGATAGAAGCAGGGAGCCAATAAATTTTTTCTTAAAACAGCCAATGGCATGTTTTTAAAGGGCTTGCTATGATAGTATTGGAAAGGTAGATGAAACACATCATGGACAATACTATCAGAGTATTTTCCGGCAGGACATTCTGTCCGAAGGACATGGAGATGATACAGTGGGTAGTGAAAAGCTATCCGAATCTAAGCAGGAAAGAACTGTCGGCGACCATATGTGAATTGCTGGAGTGGAACACTCCGGCAGGAGAACCGAAGGTACAGCAATGTGTGGACTTTCTGGAGAAACTGGAATCGGAAGGCCTGGTGAAATTACCTGCGAAACGATGGAAACAGCCAAGAAGCACCTCACCGAAACGAAGGGTAATGGAATTTGACACACGGGAGATCGCGGGAGAACTGAAGGAATACGAGCCCATTGAATTGAAGATAGCGCATAAGAAAGAAGAGTACCAAAGATGGAGAGCCTATGTGGATCAATATCATATGCTGGGGTATCGATCGGAGCAGGGATCCCGACTGCAGTATTTTATCCGATCCGGAGAGAAGGAATTGGGTTGTCTGCAGTTTTCCGCATCTGCCTGGGCACTGGAAGCGAGGGAGGAATGGATCGGCTGGAGCAAAGAGGAGAAAAAAGATCGGTTGTTTCTGATCGTAAATAATTCCAGATATTTAATTTTCCCATGGGTAAAGATCCGGAATCTGGCCAGCAAGGCACTGTCCCTGGCGGCAAAACAGATACAGGAAGATTGGTTGGGAAGGTTTTGTTACGCTCCTGTACTGTTGGAGACCTTTGTGGACCGGAACTATTTTCGCGGGACGAGCTACCGTGCCGCAAACTGGATCTGTATCGGACAAACGAAAGGCATGGGCAGATACTATCAATGGGGCTCCCCACGGGTTTCCTGCAAGGATATCTATGTTTATCCGCTGCGGAAGGATTTCCGGGAGTGCCTGAAAGGCGAAAAGCCATACAAGGTGGTGGATCCGGATGAGATGCAGTGAAGAATGGGGGGAACGTACCCGCAGACATCAGGAAACGCTCCGACAGGAACTCCTGGCAGACCAGACCAGGCCGATTGTGGAAAGGAAACAGCAAAAGCCGGTATTGCCCAACCGCCTGAACAACAAGGGCAGCGTTGAGAAGGAGAAGGAAGATTTTCAGAAAACCATGGAGAATGCCGCGGCAGTCTACCGGCAGATGCTTCCTTCCCTGCTGAATGACCTGAGCAAAATCAGGGATCCCAGACAACCCGGAAAGGTGAAACACAAGATTACGGTATTGATGGCATATGGGATTGCCACGTTTGTGTTTCTAATCGATTCCAGACGGGAAGCAAACCGGGTAATGAATTCCATTACGTTCGAGAATCTGAAAGCGATTTTCCCGGAACTGGAAACATTGCCTCATGCGGATACCCTGGCCCGTTTGCTGGAGAAAATGGATGTCAGACAGATACAGGATTGCATGATAACGCTCCTGAAAGACCTGATCCGTCGGAAAAAGTTTCAGAATTATCTCGTTCATCATCAGCTTCTGATTGCCATCGACGGTACGCAGAAATTTTATCGGTACTACCAATGGGATCCGAAGGAGAGCGGGCTGGTAAGGCATGTCGGAAAAGAAGGGGAAGAACAGCATTATGTCTATGTTCTGGAATCCGTTATTGTGTTGAGCAATGGGATCACCCTCCCGTTTTACAGTGAGTTTCTCACCGCAAAAGACATGCCGGCTGATTCGGAAAACAATACCGGGGAAACTCTGAAACAGGATTGCGAGAGGACAGCTTTTCGCAGGTTAGCGGAGAAGATCAAAAAGAACTTTCGGAATACATCGATTACCATATTAGCAGACGGATTGTATGCCTGCGGGCCCGTTCTTCAAATCTGTAATCGTTACCATTGGGGATTCCTGATCAACCTGAAACCAAAAGCATTGCCTTCCGTATGGGACGAGGCGCTTAGCCTTATGCTGCTGGAAAAAGGAAACCGCCTTCGGGCACAATGGGGGAATCGTATGCAGGACTATCTCTGGGCCAATGGGATCGAATACGAATATCGGGACGGAAATTCTTATGTGCCTCATATTCTGAGGCTCAATGTGGCCCTTTGTCATGAAACCTGGACGGAAGAACATCCCCGCAGTACGGGAGAAACGGAGCAGTGCGAGACGTGGTATTCATGGCTTTCTTCCACTCCCCTGAACCGGGACAATGTTTTCGAACGATGCACGAAGATGGCAAGGTTCCGTTGGAAAATTGAGAATGGCATATTAACGGAGAAGCATCAGGGATATTCGTATGAACATTGTTTTTCTTATACCTGGAATGCCATGGAAGGTTACCACTACCTGATGAAAATCGGTCATCTTCTGAATGTTCTGGCAGTCAACAGTGAGTTGCTTCACGATCAGGTGGAAGACCTGGGGATCCGGGGATTCATTCAAAAGATATGGACGATATGCCACACCACCTTCCTGGATATGGAACGTATTCAAAGTGCTGTTGCCAGCCTGAAACAGTGGAGATTGGTTCCTGCGGCTTAGCTGCTGACTTGCAGAAGAATAGGGAGCTTGAAATCCTTAATAGAAGGTTTCATTTGTCATGTGCTCTGTATGTTATATTGTGTAAGTTAAGGCATATACTGGTTAGCAGTCAAAACTCTGATTTACGTTAATTCCTCAATATGGAATTATTAGGTCGATTCCTAATTTTTATATTTTTTCATGCTTCAGCTCTGTTTGGAAATATATTTCCTTATCAAGTCATTTATGGTATACTGAAGTCGGAGAAGTGGCCGATGAAAGCCATTTCTGCAAGAAAAAAGGAAATGGGGGATTCCAATGCATCAAGAACCTGAATCCGTTCATCCCGACTACAGGGCGCGGAAGGATACAAGGGTCTCTTTCTCTCTGATTGTTCTGTTTGCCGTCCTGTGTGTAAGTATTTTCCTGTTTGGAAGAGAGTTAATCCTGAGTATGAAATCCGGAGATGTGATCCGGGGGCTGTCGGCCGCTCCCTGGGTGGGATTTGCCAATTATCAGCATTTATTTTCTTCCCCGTACTTGGTTCGGCTGGTAAGGAATACTTTTCTTTTCAATCTGTTGTTTGCGGGGATGTCTTTTGTGATCGTTTCTTTGCTGGGTAGCTTGTTGGAAGTACTCCCCAAAGTGTTGAAAGAAATCGTCGCTGTGTTTTTCGGTTTGCTTCTTTTTCTTCCTGTTGAAGTCTTTGCGGGATGGATCATCCACCTGACCGGTTCCATTCCCTTGACAAGTCCGGTCATCATGCGTTATCTGCATCCCTTTCTTTGCACCGTAAAGTATATGGGGATCCCGCTGATGCTGATTGCTCTCAGAAACGAAATCTATGCAGAAAAGGATGGCCTGGCATCGGTAAAAATTGCCGGGCTTTATTCGTTGGCCTCTTTGATCTTTTTGTCCAGTGGGTTTTTTACCATGACGAAAGCGTTTTACAATCCACTCACTTATGAGACCATGGATATGCTGGACACCTATTCGTACCGAAGCGGTCTGCTTGAGATGAATGGAGGAATCAGTGCGGCGGCGGGAATCTTTCAGACCCTGATTGCCCTGGTGTCTGCCGCTGTTCTCTTTGTGCCGATTTTAGCCCTCTTCCGCAGTGCTTTCCGAGGAGAACGAAAAGACAGGAATGGGGAGAACATCGTTGGCAGACTTGTCCCATCCCTGATCGCTTTTGTGTTGTTTGCCGCGATATATTTTCTTCCGTATATAAACAAGGGCTACTCCTTTGATATGGGGCAATTTGGGCAAAGGGTGGATTTCGCCGGCCCGGTTTTCTCCTTTGTGCTGGTGTCTTCCGTTTCGGCGTTGATCGCAACGGCTCTTGCCGCCGCCACAAGCGGGACTTTTGCGAACACCGGCTGCGGGCTCAGGATCATGGCGGGCATTGTCCTGACGCTGATCACAGTGCTTTGTGCCAGCCCTGTCAGGGTTTCCAACTATCTGCTGATCAAGGACATGGGATTCCTCAATACCTATTTTGGCATCATCGTTTCGACCTGCTTCTCCGCTGCGGCGGTTTGGGCGATGATATGCATGCGGCGCGGGGAGCCTACGCCGGCAGGCAAATCCTTTTTCCAATCTGTACTGGCATTGTTTCTGATCCAGACTGCACTTGTGTATGGAAACATCATACCGCAATTGTTTTACCTGACCCAACCTAATGCCACACCGCTTATGACCTTTCGCCAACTTATCACAGGTATGCAGTCGATAGGGGATGTAGCCAGCAGAAAATCTTTGGGCGGAGTAATCGGCCTATACGGATTTCTTGCTTCGCTGCCGCCTATGCTGCTGTTCCTTGCCGTGAATATTTTCCTGCCCGAGGATAAGCTGATGGCGGTCATCAGTGCCGGCGTGAAGAACTGAAATTCGTTGTTACACCAGGGCTGGAAGGCGGAGAGGCTGAAAATCAGGGGTTGACAAAGTGGGGTTACGGAGGTAGAATAAATCTTGTTCTCACTGTGCACCCGTAGCTCAGCAGGATAGAGCGTCGGTTTCCTAAACCGCAGGTCGCACGTTCGAATCGTGTCGGGTGCACCAGAACAAACCCGCTTTCCTCTAAGGATTGCGGGTTTTGTAATATCTGTAAATATTGCTTTGTTGACACTTTTGTTGACAAACCTGCTTTTAGCGTTCATAAAAAGTAAAAAAAATCCGCCCCTCTGATGGAGCGGATCGGTTGGATAACTTAGGCAATATGGACATTTACGGCGCGCATTTTATGGGAATCCTTAGGATCGACTTCCGTGTCGTAAGTCACCTTCTGACCCTCAGTCAGCGTTTTAAAGCCGTCGCCCTGTATGGCGGAGAAGTGTACAAAAACATCTCCCGTTCCATCGTCGTTGGATATAAATCCGTATCCCTTTGCTTCGTTAAACCACTTGACAGTACCGCTATTCATAAATAAGTACCTCCTTAAAAAATGTTATCCCAGTACATAAAATTAAAACCATAGCGCAATCAATCAAAATGGAAATTGATTTACAACTATGGCAATCAATTCGTACATTTAGAATACACCTTTAGTATACTCAGCCAAAAGGATTTGTCAAGATAAAATTTAGAATTTTTTTTGTGGGAGGGATCCGAAAAAGATATATCTAAATTTCTATAAACACGATATCCTCCGGATACATAATCATTTTGACTATATTATCCTGTAAAGAAACTGCATTATGGAAATACGTAAAATGATTATTGGAAAGAAGCAAAATTGGTTCCGGATCGGCTCTCAGATAATCTATGAATCCTGAGATTTCCCCTCCGTTCCCCATATAACTCATGATTCTTCGAAACAACTTTGGTAAAATAACATATTTTTGCTGCAATGCTGTTGCTATTCCATCCGCCTCTACTCCAGCAATCGTTCTGTCATATGCCCAAAAACCTTCTTTATATAATATGCGGAAGAGCCCGCTATATCGAATGCAAAATTGGATATGATCCGCACATTATTCAGTTTATGCGGTATAATCTTATAAATCTACCATGAAAAGGTTAATACTGCGTTAATATTTTCCAAAGTATCTTCTTTTGTATTTCCAACTTTGCCTTGTTGCAGGGAATCCGTAGCCATGATATTCGTTCTGCACGAATAATTCTGAGAAAATTGTTCGGGAAGACGATATAGGGGATATGCTGTGTTTCTATAGTGTAAGGTATGCTTGACATCTGATAATCCTTCTGCTATACTCAATGTAAGGTGTACTTGACACGACTTTGAAGGAGAAGTACCATGCAAAATAACGTAAGGCGCCTTCGTGAAGAACGGGGACTGACACAAAAGGAATTGGGAGAGCGCGTGGGAGTTTCGCGTCAGGCGATCAACGCGATAGAAACCGGCAAGTTTGATCCTTCGATTTGGCTTGCTCATGATCTGGCGCAATTTTTCGGCGCATCGATCGAGGCGCTTTTTCTGTTCAACGAGGGGGATAGGAAATGAAGAATATTCTCAGAAATCCGGCAGTCAATGCGGTATGCATAAGCCTGAGATGAGATAGTCAAAGGAAAATTTGTCGTGTAATATGTGAAATTTTACAGTAGATCAACCATTGCATAATTTTTACTATTATGATATCATAAAGATATCAATTTAATATATGGAGGATGAAGCTATGAAAGAGAAAATATTGCAAGCAAGATCCGGGATGCCCATATTAGTTCTTTTGGTTTTACTTTATTTTGCATCCATTGGTCTTATTATCCTGGGAGGAATCCTTTTAGACAGTGGCTACAATATAGGTGCATTGCCCTTGACAGTGGGGATTGTTTGGGTGATCTTTGGAATAATTCCCTTTTTCGGACTAAAAATCATTAAACCTCAGGAAGCTTTGGTGCTCACTCTATTTGGAAAGTACATCGGCACTTTAAAGGAGCCGGGTTTTTACTTTGTTCATCCCTTTTCCTCTGCAGTTAACCCTGCTTCTAAGACTCGCCTTGGTCAAAGCGGTGATGTGGACGGTGGTTCCACTTCCAGACTTGTGCTTTCCTCTGAGGGGAATTCGGTGCAAACCAATACAATAAGTAAGAAAATCTCACTTAAAATCATGACATTGAATAATAGCAGGCAAAAGGTCAATGATGTTCTGGGAAATCCTGTAGAGATCGGCATAGCTGTAATGTGGAAAGTTACCGATACAGCCAAGGCCGTCTTCAATGTAGATAATTTCAAGGAATATCTTTCTCTTCAATGTGATAGCGCAGTAAGAAACATTGTCCGCATCTACCCCTATGATGTGGCTCCGGGGATTGATACCACCGGTGACGGCGAGCCTGATGAAGGCAGCCTGCGAGGTTCCAGCTCCCTGGTGGCGGAACGTATTCGCAGAGAGATTCAAGACAAGGTGGAAGAAGCAGGTCTTGAGATTCTGGAGGCCCGCATTACTTATCTTGCTTATGCTCAGGAGATTGCCGCAGCCATGTTACAAAGGCAGCAAGCCAATGCGATTATTGATGCCAGAAAGATGATAGTTGATGGCGCTGTTGGTATGGTGGAAATGGCTTTGAATAAACTGAATGAAAATGATGTAGTGAGACTGGATGAGGAACGGAAGGCCGCTATGGTATCGAACCTTCTTGTTGTCCTTTGCGGAAATCGGGATGCCCAACCCATTGTAAACAGCGGCAGTCTATACTAACAGCGGCAGCCGATACGAAAAAGATGAGTGAAATGAAAAAGCAGGTTCCTCTCCGCATTTCTTCAAAGCTGTATGCGGAAATTGCCGCTTGGGCGGAGGATGATTTCCGGTCGATCAACGGGCAGATCGAGTACCTGCTCTCCGAATGTGTCAGGCAGAGGAAAAAGACCGGCAGGCATGTGCCGGACAATCCGGATGAGAAGACGAAACCGGATACTTAGATGAGTTATCAGATACACAAAGCTCCTTCCGCACCACCCGCTCCAACTTTGCCTTGTTGCGGGGAAACGGAAAGTGTATAATAAAGGTATTAATATACACTATACAATGATCAATCTGAGGATCAAAGGTTGAGGTACAAGCCGTTTGGACAGGTTCAAGGAGGAGCACATTGAGACTGCGAAAGCTGAAAAAACAGTTGATGAGGAAATTTGGAACGATACCCGATCCAGATTATTTTCATGGAGATATCGAGTATGTGCGGGCGTATTATGATTTTCGGCGGGACACGAAGAGGGATGACTTTATCATAGACGATATCACATGGAATGATCTTGATATGGACAATGTGTTCAAACGGATGAATTCCAGTCTGTCCACCTCCGGGGAACAGTATCTCTATTACATGCTCCGTTCCCCGGCGATCCGGGAATCGGATTACATCGGCAGAAAAAAACTGATCGATCTTATGGGGGAAAAAGCGGAGCTGCGCCTGAAGCTGCAGGTCATTCTCGCCCGGCTCGGCTGTACCCGTCGGGCCGACCTGTGCCAGGCGTTTTCCCCTTCCGCTCATGGCCGCGGCTGGCTGTTTGTCTATTTGTTACTGATGCTTTTGGTCCCTGCCGCTCTGATTTCCATTTCTATTGTTCCGCAGTTTGGGATGATGGCGACGATGGTGGTTATCCTATTTAATTCCATGGTGCATGAGCTCCGGAAACGCAAAATCCAGGGAGATTTTGATACAGTCAATTATTCCGTAGCCATGATATTCGCTCTGCATCGGATCCAAAAGCTGAAAGCTCCTGTACTGGATGAACACCTGCATCCGATGTATGAGAGCCTTGACCGACTGCGTTCCGTGATTCGTACAGGCGGTGTGTCCAGCACTTCGGACGGTTCACCCAGTGATATTATTTCAACGCTGCTGCTTCTTGACCTGATTGCCTATGAATTCCTGAAAAACAAGCTGGGCCAGTGTCATGACGACGTGTTTACCGTTCATGAATACCTGGGGAGAATCGACGCGGCAATTTCCATTGCGTCTTATCGGAAAAGCCTGGACTTCTATGCAGATCCGGAATTGGATTTTGCTGCGACCGGGTCCGGATATTTGGAAGGATTGCGAATGATACATCCGCTGATCGAACGCCCTGTGCCCAATGACTTTGTGGGCGACACCCCGGCGCTTATCACAGGTTCCAATGCCTCCGGAAAATCAACTTATCTGAAAACCGTGGCTCTTTGCGCCGTTATGGCGCAGAGCATTTGCACCTGCACCGCGGGAAAATATCGTGCAAGCGCGTTTCGCATCTATTCCTCGATGGCGTTGTCGGATAATCTTCTGGCCGGCGAAAGCTACTATATAGTGGAAACCAAATCCCTGAAACGCATTCTTGACAGCACAAAACAAAAGGGTGCCGTGCTTTGCGTAATTGATGAAGTGCTTCGCGGTACGAATACCGTGGAACGCATTGCCGCTTCCAGCGAGGTGCTGACGGCACTGGCTGAGCGGGGCGCTCTGTGCATTGCGGCGACCCACGATATTGAGCTGTGTGCTCTGCTGAAAAGCCGTTATCGCTTGTATCACTTTGAGGAAACTGTAAGGGATGACGATATGCTATTCGATTATGCGATTCGGAAAGGCCCAGCGGAATCACGCAATGCGGTTAACCTTCTGAAAGTCATGGGTTTTGACAGCAGAATCGTGGAAAAAGCACACGAGCGGGTCAGCCGCTATTTGAAAGAAGGCCTGTGGAGTTAGCCTGCATACGGTAATCCACCTAAAGGATGATATAGATGGCATACATTAAAGTATGTTATTCTTCTTTATGCTCTTTATTTTTCTTGATTGTCGTTTCATAGACGATTCTGATGGCGGTAAGGACGATTTGCTTGTCGTTCTCATCCAGAATATGGCCATATAGCATTAAGGGATTAGTTTTTTTTATATATTCCTCAAGTGACTGCGGCTTCGTTAAATACTCGGAATCAACCCCAAAATAATCAGATATCATATTCAGCAATTTATCATTTACAGGGAATCCTTTATCGTAGCAAAACTCTAAATTATCTTTCGCCACGCCCTTACTTACCAAGATAGCAACCAATTGATCTTTTGTGATGTGCTTTTCTTCGCACAATTTTGTAAGCCTCTCCATTGAGATCATAACGGAAGGGTAATAATTAGATAAATCATCGACACGTCCCAATAAATAGTCGATAGAGCAATGAAATAAATCTGAGAGCTTAACTAAAGTCAGAATATTAGGTTCAAGAATCCCATTTTCATATTTGCTGATTGTTTGCTGAGATAAGCCCAGTTTTTCAGCTTCAGAAAAAATGAAGGAAGCGGCGCCCAACTCATCAAAGCACCACGCCACTTCCTCAGCCGACAGATACCCGAAGGCAAATGCAGCGTAAATATTGTACCATGCGCCGCAAATCCTTTCAAGCAATGTCGGATAACATGAATGAAAGGAAGCATGTTATATGATTATACGACAGCTTAAACAAGACCAATATGAGTATCTTTGCAAATCCTTATTGAGAGAAATGGAGAAGTAAGATGGCTCTTGAAAACGCTAATTGGATTGTCGGCGCTTCATCCTGTGAAGCGCCGCTGTTCCGGCGGACATTTGAGGCGGGAAGAGTAAGCGGCGCGCGGATCGAGATCTGCGGGCTTGGATTTTTTGAGCTCTATCTTAACGGAACAAAAGTAAGCGAGGATCTGTTCGTACCCGCCTGGTCGAATTATGAGCCAAGGCCTGGGCGTAGGATGCTTTATCCCATTCGGGATGAATTTTCCTATCGGATCTATTATCTGGAATATGATCTGAAGCCCTATCTGCGGGAAGGGACGAATGTGATCGGCGTGCGCCTGGGCAACGGCTGGTATAACCAGCGGGAACGCAATGTGGAGGGGGACTTTGCCTACGGTCTGCCCAAGCTGTGCTTTTCCCTTGAGCTGGAGGAGGAAAACGGCGAACGACGTCGGCTGGTCAGCGATGAGCAGACGCGGTGGAGTCGGAGCGAGATCGTGCAAAACAATATCTATTTCGGAGAAACCCACGATCTTTCCTGTCGGAATGACGGCTGGAGCGGGTGGGATTTTGACGATTCCCTATGGAGTCAGGCACATATCGTCGCGGCTCCTGCCGCTCCCCTGTACCGGCAGACCTGCCCGGCGGACCGTGTCATTCGCCGTATCGACCCGGTCCGGATTTGGCAGAAGGAAGGACGGCGGATATACGACTGCGGTGAAAATATCTCGGGTTATGCGGTGATTCGTACAGGAGCGCAGTCCGGATCGGAGATCGTCGTTCGGCATGCCGAGGAATATGATACGCAGAACCACAGGTTGAATTTCGACTCCACGGGCGAAGAAAAGCAGGTGCAGACCGACCGCTACCTTTGTGCGGACCGGAGCTTTGTCTGTCATCCAAGATTTTGCTGGCATGGCTTCCGCTATTTTGAGGTATCGGGGGACGCGGAAGTGCTGGAAGTACGTGTTATCCATGCCGACGTGGAGGTTACCTCGGAGTTTTCCTGCTCCAATCCTACGCTGAATTGGCTGTATGAGGCGTATCTGCGTTCCCAGCTCGACAACCTGCATGCCGGCGTCCCTTCGGATTGTCCTCACCGGGAGCGGCTGGGCTATACCGGCGACGGCCAGATTACCTCGGCTGCGGCGATGCTTTGCCTGGATATGCATTCCTTCTATCGGAAGTGGATGGAGGACATCCTTGACTGCCAGGACCTTGTCAGCGGCCATGTACAGCATACCGCGCCATTTTATGGGGGTGGTGGCGGGCCTGGCGGCTGGGGAGGGGCGATCTATGTGGTTCCCTGGAATTATTATCTGTACTACGGGGATTCCTCCCTGTTGGCCAAAAGCCTCCCGGCAATCCTGCACTGGCTGGATTATATGGAAAGCAGGACCGAGGAAGGCTTGATTGTCCGCGAGGAAGAGGGCGGCTGGTGTCTGGGGGAGTGGTGTGCGCCTGATCTGCAGCTTCCGGAACCTTTTGTCAACACATACTATTACATCAAAGGGCTTCGTACGGCGCTGGAGGCCAATGCTCTGCTCAATGGGGGCGCCGACGAGGCTGTGCTGCGCGACCGTCTTCGTTATTCCGAAGCGGCATTTTGCAGGGCGTATTTCAATAAGGAAACGGGCAGCTTTTGCAGCGGAGTCAACGGTGCGGACGCTTTTGCGATCGATCTGGAAATGGGCGACGAGCGGACGCCCCGGCGCCTGGCTGAGCGCTATACCGCGCTGAAAGCCCTGGATACGGGCATGTTCGGCACCGACCTGATAATTGATGTACTGTTTCGGGAGGGATATGAGGAGCTGGCCTTCACGCTGCTGATCCGGGAGAGTGAGCACTCCTTTGAGAAGCAGCGCAGAACCGGCGCCACTACTCTTTGGGAGAGCTGGACGGGAGGATCCCATAACCACCCCATGTTTGGCGGCGTGGTGTGCTGTCTGTTCACCCATATCCTGGGGATTCGCCAGGAGGCTGGCAGCGTTGGTTTTGCCAGATATTCCGTCCGTCCCGCGCGCATTGCTGGTCTCGACTGGGCGCGCGGCAGCATCCGCACACCGTATGGAACGATTAATTCCGGTTACGGCCGGGAATAGTTTGCAAGAAGTCGTATTGCAGCAGAATCAGTTTTGGAATTATTTCAATTTATTATACTGCAAAAGATTGTATTGCGATAAAATTATGTGATCGTTTCAAAAAACAAAGAATTCCATTTTTACTCCGATAACAATACCATAGAGTCAAGCCTTCGATCCATTCCCGATCCTTCGCCGCATCTTTGCCGTTTAGATCCAGAAAATCCAGCCGGCGCAGCTGTTCCGCCAGGAGTTCCGGAATATATCCGGAACGTAAGAAATTAAATTTAAGTTTGGCTATCGATTTAAGAGATTTAGCAAGTATTGTCTTTTAAAAATATCTGACAGAATGTATTTGGCATGCTATAATTTGAATGAACGAAAAAATATTCATTCAAATTGCAGCGGATTTCGTTCTGGTTGACGCTTGCATGAGATGCGTGTGAGAAAATGCAAAATGAGTGAATCGCTGCCGATTTGTTTTTGCGGCTTTATGGAATAAGTATTTGCGGCATAATCATGATTAACAAACGCTGTGTGAGAATTGATAGCTTGAAAATACTTTTTCATACCTATTTGTGTCGCTAGCGGTAGCGGCGGAATGGAGGCTAAAATGGAAGACAAAAAAACGGTGTTGCTTCATTGTGCGAAGGAACTGTTTGCGGCGAAAGGCTTTAAAGATACAAACGTTGCCGATATTACCAAACGGGCGGATTTCAGCGTAGGTACGTTTTATAATTACTATCCTTCGAAAGACAAGCTTTTTGCGGAGATCCTGAAAGAGGAAACGGCTGCCTTGATGAAGCGTATCATGAAATCTGTCAACCTGGAGGATGATCCCGCAAAGCTGATCAAGCGGCTTTTGATTTTAAATATGGAGGGGATGCGCTCCAACCCCATTCTGAACCAGTGGTATAACCCTGATGTTTACAATAAAATTGAAAAACTATTCCGGGAAGAAAATGGACTTCAGGCGATGGACTTCCTGTATCGGGACTTTTTGAAGCTGGTTCAGAAATGGCAAACAGAAGGGAAACTGAGGCCGGATATCAGCAGCGAAATGATTATGGCCATATTTGAAGCAATCATCCGAATCGGTTACCATAAGGAAGAAATCGGACTGCAGTATTTCCCTGATCTGCAGAATCATTTGGCGGATTTTGTCCTGAAAGGCCTTACCGATTATTCAAAGAAAGAAACTGTCTGAAGGAAGGAAAGATTGTATCATGCAAAATGTCAAAAAGAAAAAAGGAAAGAGCAGAGTATGGATTGTCATCCTGTCTGTTGTCGGCGTCATTGCATTGGGGCTGGGAGGAGCGGTCGCTTTGACGGCTCCGGGACGCGAGGAGCTTCAAAATATGGCCATTACCGATGTGAATTTCAAAAAACTGCACGACGGGATCTATACGGGTGCATACCGCGGGACGAAGGACAGCTTACGAAACGCCGCGGTGGAGGTGACCGTAGCATCGGGGGCTGTTACGAAAATCAGGGTAACGGAGGGAGCTCTGGCCAATGAAAAGCAAACGGGCGAAATCCGGAAAGGTCTTACGATCAACGATCTGTTTGAGGAGGTGATCCATTCTCAGTCCCTGCAGGAGGACGTAATCAGTGGTGCAACCCTGACGTCCAAAGCGCACCTCAAGGCGGTGGAGAATGCGCTGGAGCAGGCGGAGAATAGCGGAGAATAAATGATGTGAATCCGGAACGTATGGTAAATTGAAATAAAAATATAAAACAGTAATGTCAGGAGCATGAAAGTTCCTGACATTTTTACTTTTTGGCGGTGTACCTGTCATGGTAAAAACAGGGTTTTTTCCGATACACTTTCCGCAATGGTGGGAAGGTCCTCCCGAAGTTTATTAAATTCCGCGTGCAATGCGGCATCCTCCGGCTCCTTGTCCTCCCGGTAGAGCACCATGGCAAAGTCGCCGGTCGGATACTGCATTTTTTTGAGAACCGTACAGGAATCGTTGATGTCTTCCGTCTTGATACAGCGAAGGGAGAAAAGGGGGAATGATTCCGTGTCGTTTTTTCCGTCAGGTGTATAGAGAAAATATACATTGCCGTCATCTTCCGGGGATTCCTCTATCTCCGGATAATCCTTAATGTGGATGGCAAATTTATTATGCCAGGAAGCGGGAAACATCAGGGAAAATTCATAATCTATGTCGTAATAATGCGCCTGTTTTTCTTCATCTGGGACATAGGTCCGGATCATGCTGTGGTCCGTCTTGTCAAAGGCCAGGGTGTAATCCGGCTCAGCCAGCATAACCAAACGCCTTCGGGGCCTCGGGTGGGGCAGCAGGTCATGATAGACATGTACAACGCCCTGTTCATCCGGGAAAATGTATGCGTTTTCATCCTGCTCGAAGCTGTATGGAGAAATCTGCTTCCATGGATTCCCCATTTCATACAGGCCAAAGGAGTAATCGAACAGCCCTGTGCTCATGCTGAAGCCGGTGCAACCAAAATATCCCCGACCGTCCGCATCTTCGTAGATATGATAACGAAATTGGTCGGTGGCAAAATACTTTGCGCTGATGCTTTCCAGCGTTTCCCCATCGTAGACAGCGGCGATATGGGCATCAAGCCCGGCTACATGGGGTGGATCCACCACTTTGATGATCGCCAGCTTTTCCGGCTTTCCGGAATCGGAGAAGGTTCCGTCATATATGGTCTCCACGGAAAACCCATCCGGATTCCATTTATATGCTTCGCGGGTCAGCTCATCCTCTTGCTTATTGAGATTCTCAAGAAGCCGAGTGGAAAGCTCCGATTCTTCTTTCGTGGGAGCTTCCGTATGAGCAGCGGGAGCATCCGTATGGGCATCCGCGGGAGCATCCTGTTCAGGGACGGGGGCAGTCGCGGACGGAATCGGGGATGGGCTTTGGGAAGGAGCGATGGAGTTCACGGTATTTCTGGAGTCGTTTCCCGGTGTGCCGGTGCAGGCGATCAGAACAGCGGAAAGCGTCAGAATGACTGCGCATATCGCAGTGATTCCAAGAGTTTTTGGCCGCTTGGCTATCATTTGAATCCTCTCTTTCAATGCTTTTTTATCGGCCGTCATTGCCGTGGAGGTTTGCAGTACGTCCGAACGGGCCGGTCTTTTCCGGATGAACGAAAGGAGAGTTTCACCATATGCAATCCCTTCCTCCTCTGACAGATATCCAAGCACCCGGGCGTCACAGGCAAGCTCGCAGTCCTTTTTACTGGCGGCTGCCGCTATCCAGACCATGGGGTTGAACCAATATACGATACAAACGGCATTTCGCAGCAGGGCAATCCAATGATCACGGTGCTTATAGTGACATAGTTCATGCAGCAGGACATACCGCAGACCGTCCCGCGTTTCCGCGGCCTTTGGAGTAATAACGATATAGGGATGAAAAACACCGACCAGGCAGGGCGACGAAATGCGATCCTCCATATAAACGGGCAATTTTTTCCGTAACCGCAACATGGAATCCACCGCCTCCCGCCCGGGAAGGGGAACGATTGGATCCTTGCGGATACGGGAGGTAAAACGCAGATTTATCATAATCATATAAATGAGTGTGGAAATCATACCAAATATCCATACAAGTATAATTATTTGCGGCAGGGATACGAAATCCCCGTCTTTGGTTTTGGATGCCTGCCCGGTACGTCCTTCCATAATATCCCCAATCGGATTTGAACTTTCCTCTGTTTCCTGCAAAGGCTTGGCAACAGGGTTGTTGGGGTCCGCCGGGAGCATCGATGCCGCATCCGTCTGCAAGAAACTCTCGACCTGTCGGGTGACCGGTCGGACCGTATTCATAATACTGAATACGCTTTCCATGGAAACGGGGATCAGTAAACGGATCAATACAACGGACCAAACGGCATATTGCCACTTTGGATGAATGCGCCCAAAGAATAATCTTCGGATCAGGAGCAGAAAGAAAATAAGGACACTGCTTGATATAACCGTTTCCCAAATCATGGAGAGAATTTTTGCCGTCATTTTCCACCGCCTTTTCCATGCCGAAGGATTTCCATCAGCTCATTGATTTCTTCCTCACTCAGCTCCTGCTGCGAAATGAGATTGGACACCATTAGGCTCAGACGGCCGTCATACAGCTTGCCGAGCATGGAACGGGTTTCCCGGTCAACCACTTGCTGTTCCTTCCACAGTGGATAATAAAGCTTTGCCGGCTTTGCATCCTCTGCGGAGATCGCTCCCTTCGCCAGCATACGCTTCAGGAATGAAATAATTGTATGCTTGCTCCAGCCGGTTTCCGCTTTCAGGGAATCCTCAATATTCCGCATTGTCAGAGGCGACTGACGCCACAACAGCTTCATGATTTTCCATTCACTGTCCGTCAGGGTGGGCTTTTTCAAAATACTCCAACCTCCTGTTAACAATCTGTCTACCATGTAGTATAAAGTACGGTAGACAGATTGTCAACACATTTTGTTAACAAACTCATGAATATTTTATTTCGTTTTTATTTCAATCGAAGAGCGATGCAATTACCTCTCTTTTTCAGTCTTTATGATACGATACAATCTCTCCTGCATTATACCCAGGCTTGCTATTTCATCAGCCGGACCGATGCTGTGGCGCAGGATATCGCCGCCGAAGTCATGGATGAGCAGGCCGTTCCCGCACAATTCAGCCATGTCCTCCACTTCATAATCGCCGAAATATCCCAGCATATATGGCTTTTCCAAACAAAATAACTCACATGCCACGACCGACTGTTCATAGCAGACAGGTGCCCGCACCGCATCGGCGAAATCGATGAGATACAGTTCCCCGTTTGCGTCAATCAGGACATTGTCCGGATTCAGATCGCCGTGAACATATACTTTGTCACTTTTATCCATACGGAGCTTTTCCAGATACGCCACGCGTTCCCGGTTGAACCGGACGGGAAAGTCCAGCCATCTTTCATTGCGGATACTCCGTTTCCGCACATCGACTTGATTGAAACATTTACAGGGTGTATTCATTTTATCCGTAATTGCGCGGAGTTTTTGCCCGATCACCAGCTTTTCGTCATAGGTAAGGCTCTTCTCCATTTTCCCGAAGGAAACGCCATCGATATGTGCCATGATCATATAGCGGAACAGATACTTATCAGGGACATCTCCGCTTGCAAATAGCTTTGGCGCAGAAATACCGAGTTTGTTCGCGCGTTCCAGCCCAAAACGTTCCGTATTGTAGTCCGAGTCGGTATCCATGCCGGATTCTGCCGGCGCGAATATTTTAACGATATAGTTTCCTGCCTTGAACACGGCATTGGTGCCGGGAGTGCAATTTTCGATTTTTTCACACGACAGATTTTCTTTTTGAAATATATGCCGGATCAATGGGGTAAAAGCTTCAATAGACTGAAATATCTTACCCCATGACGGCCAGTCATGGATGTCGCGTGAGAATAAATAATTCATTATTTAGCCCAACTTTCATGTGTTTTCTATGATTTTGATGTTTTGTGTTTTTATGATTTATGATGGACGAAAGTAGAAATGGTAATATAATCTATTGCAATTTCGCCATGAAATATCCGTTCCTTATCTACACAAATTTCCATGCGGTATATCGACCCTTTATCAATCAAGCGCTTTTAGTAGTTTTACATACTCCCCATATTCATTAGCGCCATCGAAAATGACGGTGCTGAATCCTTTTTTCTCATAAAGATGACGGGCTTTGACGTTGACTTTGTCAACGCCTATTGAAATCTCCTCTTTTTCATTCGGCAGCCCCGCTTAAATAGGCATCCAATACGGCTTTGTCCTTTTGAACCACGTAACCACTGCCTCCTCTGTCCTTCACATCTTCCACCATACTTAAGAGAAGAATTGGGGTGGATGACTCTTCGTCTGTTGTAAATACTCCAAACCATCCGATTTCCGTTCCCGTGGTGTCATCTTTTGACGCCTTGATTTCGGCTGTTCCTGTTTTCCCTGCCAGAATAACATCATCCCGATGGGCCGCATACCCTGTTCCGTTTGGGGAATTTACCGCTTTTTCCAAGGCTGTTCGGATCCGTTCCGAAGCGTCCGAAGGGAATGCCTGCGGGATCCATACCTGTGGTTGGGGAGTTTCCTTTAATAAAAGATATGGCTTAATCATATCCCCGTTATTGACAAAAGAGGTGTATATGCAGGCCAGATGCAAAGGATTTACCAATATCTCTCCCTGTCCGTACCCGCTGTCTGCCAATTGGATCTCTGTTTCTATTTTATCGCTGTTGGAGTACTGCGACTGCGCCATGGTGATTTCAAAAGGCAATGTCTGGTTAAATCCCAGTTTGTCAAGGTTCTCCATGAAAGGCTCAGCGCCTATCTTTAAAGCGGCTTTCGCAAAATAGATATTATCCGAGTAGATCAATGCGTTTTCCAAAATGACCGGCTCATACGCGTGGAGAGTTGTCACATGATATGCCCCCCAACTCTTATCTTTCTGCCAGCTGAGCCCTACATTCCCATAATCCTCTTCCGGATTCACAGCGCCGGTAGTCAGCCCGATTGCCGCGGTTACAGGCTTAAAGATGGATCCGGGGGCCCAGCTCTGGCGGAAGCGGTTCAGCAAGGGCTTCCTTTCGTCCTCATTCAGGGAAGTCCATTGACTGTCTGATATTCCCATAATAAAATCATTGCTGTTAAACGACGGGGTGCTGACAAGCGCCAGGATTTCCCCCGTATAAGGATTCATGGCAACAGAACAACTTTTATCCTGCCCGAACTGGTCATATACGATTTCCTGCAATTGGGCATCAATCGTCAATGTAATGTCCTGTCCGTCTTCCTTTGGGACAGAAGCCACGATGGATTTTGTATTGCCCTGTGCATCTGCAATGACGATTTCATGCCCTTTCCGGCCTTTCAGTTCCTTCTCATAGAGGCCTTCCATTCCGTTTCTTCCAATCACGCTGTTCGCTTCATACCCCTCGCCCTTATGTTCTTCCAAATCTTCCGCCGTAACATTCTGGAGATATCCGGTAAGCTGGGAGGCCTTTTCCCCTAAGGGATATTCTCTGGCTTCGACATCAGAGATCATGACCCCGGGAATCGCAAGCAGTTCGTCCTGCGAAGCGTTTTTCGGAATCATCTTTATCGGTACAAAGGAGTCCTCTTTTACCCAACTTGCTTCCAGCCTTTTTTGTATGTTCTGGGCGGGCGTATCCAGAAGCTGTGCCAATTTTTCTATGTCGGCAGCCGCTGTTTCGCTCATCTTACCGGGGACCAGACCGACGGAGGATGCCGTCCCCTGACCTGCCAGCATCCTTCCGTTTCTGTCTGAGATCTTTCCTCTTTTCGCTTCCACCGTGGACACTCTCACTTTATCGGAAGATGTCAACTCCGGGAAAATCATGCTGTCGTCCCATACAAGCAAATATCCTTTTTCCTTATCCCTGGAAAATACGGCCTGGTGTTCAAAACTGATTTTACCGGCAATGCTTTCAAATTCCATATGGTAATTCACAGTCATACGTTTCTCTTCACTTTTTTCTGTTCCAAGGATTTTTACGTCCGGATCCTGAAAATTTATACCTTCGTAAATGTTTTGATTTCTGGTTATGAAATCATCCTGAGAAATATTTGCTGCGCTCTCATGATCCAGCATAGCATACATTTTTCCATATTCTTGCTTTTCTATATAAGAGGTATAGCGTAGCAACAATTCGTCCGGTTGTTCCACCTTCTCGGACTGCTTGAAAAAATAAACGGCTCCTCCTATCATACCCGCAAAAATTATGACACAAGCTATTCCTAAAATTACCCGTTTTGTTTTCCTGCTTTTCATATTGGCCTCCATTCCGCCGCTGTCGCCAGTGGTACAAATAGCAGACTTAGTATAATGCGCTCGAAAGGGAGTTGTCAAGAAAAATGACCATATTTTCGACATTTTGATATGCCAAACACCTGCATTCTTCGTGTTCGCCTGACGGATGGAGTGCTTTTCCATCATGGCACGAAATATGAGATGGATTTTGAGGAACAATAAAAGCAATTATTTCGTCTATATATCAGGAAGCAAAAAGTTTTTCGATTTTCCGATAATATTGGATGCAACTAATATGCAATTTTGATGTATCCTTGCCAGGAGGTGTTGCTTGTGATTAGAATCCTGATCGTGGAAGATGAAAAGCCGATTTCCGACCTGATACGGATCAACCTGACGGATGCGGGATACACCTGCGATTGTGCGTTTGACGGAATGACCGCTGTGAACAAGCTGGATGAAAGCAAATATGATCTGGTTTTGTTGGATATCCTGCTTCCGGAAGTGGATGGATACGAAGTAATGGAATATATCAGGCCGACGGGGATCCCCGTTATATTTCTGACGGCAAAATCCTCCGTAGGGGATCGGGTAAAAGGCTTGAAACTCGGTGCGGACGACTATCTTGTGAAACCCTTTGAAATCGTGGAGCTGCTTGCAAGGGTGGAAGCCGTTCTCAGAAGGTATGGCCTCAGTCAGACCATGATCCGGATCAGCGATCTGACAATCGATACGGGTTCAAGGCTCGTGAAGAAAGAGGGCGTCGAAATCCCTCTGACAAAAAAGGAATATGAACTGCTCCTTTTCTTCATTCGCAATAAAAATATTGCCCTTTTCCGGGACAAGATATATGAAAAGATCTGGGGCGGGGATTTTATTGGCGACAGCAGGACAGTGGATCTGCATGTTCAGCGTCTGCGGAAAAAACTGGGGTGGGAACATCTGATCAAAGCCGTATATAAGGTCGGCTACAGATTGGAGATAGAGAATGAAGCTATCGTGGAAAATATTTTTTAGCACGCTTGTCATTTCGGTCCTGACGTTCAGTGCCGGCGGATATCTCCTGATATCCTCCATTTTCCGGTCCACGCTGGACCGGGAGATCGCAACTGCCCGGGAGGAAAACAAAATGCTTCGCAGCTATCTCGGGGCGGTGATCCCGACGGTCTCCTCCGGAGAACCGGACACGATCCGCACTGCTTCGGAATCCATGACGGGCCATTTTTCCAACGAAAAGCTGATGATCCGGATCTCTGATGCGTCCTATGAGGTGATCGCGGAAACGGAGGAGGCGGTAAACTCCGGCGAAGATACGAGAGAGGAAGCAGGTCCCCAGGCGGAGCCGGACCTTTCGAACCGGGCGGATCCAGAAAGTCAGGAGCAGGAGAAAGAACAGGGAACGGGGAAAGGGCAGGGGAAGGAGCAGGCAGATCTGAGAAAGCAGGGGAAGGAGGATACCCTGCTGTACGTCATCGTCCGTTCTTCCGACCGGTACTATGTCCAAACCGCGTCCGCTCTTCCGACTTTTGACGGCATAGTGTATCTGGAAACCTTCCATGACATATCTTCCCTTTTTCAGGATCGGCAGAATTCCTTTTTACTGTATCAGCGATTGCTTGTCCTCATGCTGGCTCTCAATGGCTTTCTCGTTTTTCTGATGACATTATGGGCGACGGCTCCTGTTAAAAGGCTGTCCAATACGACAAGGGAAATCGCAAAAGGGAAATACGGCGACCGGGCCGTCGTACGGACAAAGGATGAAATCGGTTTACTGGCGGAGGATTTCAATAAAATGGCCGACAGCCTGGAAAGAAAGATAAGGGATCTGGAAGAAACCGCCGTCAGCCAGCGGGATTTTATCGGCAGCTTTGCCCATGAACTGAAAACGCCTCTGACTTCCATCATCGGATATGCCGACATGCTCCGATCCAAAAAGATGTCTGAGGAGAACCGGATTTTGGCAGCCGACTATATTTTTCACGAGGGGAAGCGACTGGAAGCCCTTTCGCTGAAGCTCCTCGATTTGCTGGTGGTAAAGAATCATGACTTTGAAAAGAAGCCGGTCAATATGAAGGAGTTGTTTCAGAATATCGAAGGGGTCATGGCACCGGTTTTTGCGGGCGGCCATATCGTGCTTCGGGTCATGGCGGAAGATACGGAGATCCGGGTTGAGCCGGATCTGATCAAAACCCTTATCCTGAATCTTCTGGATAATGCCCGGAAGGCAATTTCCGGAAACGGAAACATCACGTTGGCGGGGAAACGGATATCGGAAGACAGCTTTGAAATCACGGTGGAGGATGACGGAAAAGGCATTCCCGAGAAGGAACTTTCCAGGATCACGGAGGTATTTTATACGGTGGACAAATCCAGGTCGCGGAAGGAAGGCGTGGGGATCGGCCTTGCCCTGTGCAAGGAAATCGCGGAGCTGCACGGCGGCGGGATGAAGTTTGAATCCCGGTTGGGAATGGGAACCCGCGTCCGTGTATGCTTAAGGGAGGGTAAATCATGAAAACGGCAGGGATGTATCTCCTGTTTGTCATTGTCACCTGCATTTTTTTCGCAGCGGGGATATTGCTCCCCCAATGGCTGATTGCCTATGCGGATCAGGGCATGATCGGCAAAGTCAGGTCGGAGTCCCTGGAGATACCGGAGACCGTATCCGGTGCGGATACGTTGATGATCGATAAAATAAGCTTATTGAAAGATTATGGGGAGGTTGTGACTCAGGTCCCCCTCAAAATGGGTATCAAACTGGACATGGACTCCGCGAATACAAAATTTTTAGAAGAGGTCAATGAACTGATGCGGCTTGGCTTGCTTCCCCAAACCGAACAGATAGATAAAGCCGAGTCGGACGGTAGGGACGATAAAACCGCTCTTTCCACAGAAGTCAGCTTATATGTCCGGAATGACGCCCCGTCCGTCAATGCCGTTCTCTGGAGTGTTGTCTGGCGGGAGGGGGATTTTAGGGGGAACTTCTATATGGATGACGATACCGGCAAGATCCTGCAATTCATAGTGTATCTCCCGGAGAAGTTCTCAGATCCGGATAAGGACGATATGGAGGCATGGGCGAAATATCTGGGACTGAAGGTAAAAGATACGGATAAACAAACGGAAAATATTCTGTTGAAGGATATGCTGAGGGATAAGTATTCCAAAATATACAATTCTGTTTCCTGTTGTGAGCTTGTTTTCCAGGATAAGGTCCTGCCCTATATTTTTTATAGCTTTAAGGGCGGATATGGCTTCGGGTATAATGATATCACCACGGACCAGATATTGAAATATCGAGTGGTTTCAGACAAAGAGCAGGCCGTGATAACGGAAAAGCGAAAACCCTGACATCCTGAAGCTCCGATGTTATGATCCACAGCTATCTTTCTTGCGCGGCCTTTTATGCCCGGATCCTTTTCATTCGCTTTTTGATCAAAATGATGCGGTTACGATCCCATCCGGATGCAAATAGGATGCATGCGCGCTTTATACTTTTCTTAGTAAGGATTGCCAGGTGCTTTCCTGTAACCGGCAATCAGACGTTTACGAAGGAAAGGATGTTTTGCATGGTTATAACGAAGCCACCCGCCATCCGATCAAATGGCGGCAGGCCAGGGATGAAAAAACGCTCAATGTTTTGGAAAGGAAAAAAGGCAGTATTCCGATGCGGCATTCTGTTTCTTTTTCTCCTGTTATTATCCAAAGCTATCGCTTATGCCGGCGATGCGTCATCGATTCAGATTTTCCTGAAAGAAGGAAAGGAAGGAATCCGGTCGATACAACGCGCAATTCAATCGCCCAATGGATCGGGAGCGCCGACAAAAAACAGTATTGTAAAACCTGAGGAAGATAAGGATTCGAAGGCGGAAAGGGATGGGGAAGACGGGAACTGGATGCTGACATTGGTAAACGGGGAAAATCCCCTGCCCGATGAGTATTCCCCTCCGCTGGAAAAGTTGGAAAACGGACTGCAGTTTGACGCCCGCGCCATCGACCAGTTGAACGCCATGCTCTCGGATGCGAGGGCGCAAGGCTTATCCCCCGTTGTTTGCTCGGCATACCGGACCATCGAATATCAGCGAGAACTATTCGACAATCAGATCAATAAGCAGATGTCCAGGGGATGGGGCCGCCGGCAGGCGGTAGAGGAAGCCGGCAGGGTGGTCTCCTATCCCGGAACGAGCGAACACAATTTGGGGCTGGCCGCGGATATCGTGTCGGAAAGCTATCAGATCCTGGATGAGAAGCAAGCGGATACGTCGGAGATGCAATGGCTGCTGGAGCATTGCAGCGAGTACGGATTCATCCTCCGGTATCCGGAGGGGAAAACGGATGTGACCGGCGTCATTTATGAACCCTGGCATTTCCGATATGTGGGGAAACAGGCGGCAAAAGAAATCACGGAAAACGGCCTTTGTCTGGAGGAATATCTGATGAACCATTGAAAAAGCGGAAGACCCTGGACAGGCCGGGACTGTTTGAAATACGAACCGAAAAAATATATCAGCGGGGTAGGATACGGACTCATTTATAGGGAATACGAATTCATTCTTTCCTGAATTTTTGCACACTGTTCAGTTCTTTGTATCCATCAGCAGAAAATGGTTGAAGCGGAACCGCAGGATTCCGTCCTTTTGCATTTTGCACAGCTCATTTGACATTGCACTCCGGTCGACGCACAGATAGTCGGCCAGTTCCTGACGGTTGAACGGGACATCGAATTCGTGCGTTCCATGCAAAGCCGCCTGGTCGTATAAATAGGACAGCAGCTTCTGCCGCGTCGTCCGCTTGGAAAGATGTTCAATCTTTTGGTTCAGCAGAATGTTTTTGGAAGCCAGTATGGCAAGCATGTTTTCGATCAGCCTCGTATGGAATCTGCAGGCTGAGGAACAGGTCGCAACGACCCGCTTATAATCCACCCATAAGATCTCGCTTTCCGTTACGCTGACGACAGTGACGGGGAGGCTGTCCGCCTGAGCGCAGGAATAAGCTTCCGCAAACAGGTTTCCCGGTGAAATCTCCGCCAGGATGTTCCGGTTCCCCATAAAATCTTCCCGGATGATCTGAACCTGTCCCGACAGCACGATCCCGACGGAGCCGGCAGGTTGTCCTTCCAGCAGCACGATATCCTGCTTTTGATAACCGGCCTTTCGTGCGTTCAGACAGCGGAGCATTTCCGATAATTCTTCCGGCCGGATCCCCCGGAACAATGGTGTCTGACTTAAAAACGGCAGGTATTTTTTCATTGTTTTCTGCAATCCTTTCTTTCTGTTGTAAATACAACAGCTTTGCTACCACCAATATAGTATAATACAACCGAAAAATCAAGAGGCCGCCGTAAGTATCATCTCTTATATGACTTGTTGCAGCGGAATCAAGAATAGGAAGAATGGGAGGAAGGGAAATGGCAGAGAAATTCATCAAAAACATGGATCAGGAAACGGTTCTGCAATTGGCGGAACAAGTGCAGGTCCTGCCAGGACAGGTCGTCAGCAAAACCCTGGCGCAGAACCGGGCGGTCAGCATTACTTTATTTGCCTTTGATAAAGGGGAGGAGATCGGTTCCCACGATTCCGAAGGCGACGCCATGGTGACCGTACTGGAAGGAACCGGCCGATTCACCGTCGATGGTACGGAACATCCGGTCCGGGCAGGGGAAGTTCTGATCATGCCGGCCGGGAAGCCCCATGCGGTTTTTGCGCCGGAAGCTATCAAAATGCTTCTTATCGTTGTATTCCCCAACGATAACAGGGAAGAATGACAGGAAAGGATGAGAGATTAGAAATGGAAAAGATGTTTTGTTTTCAGTGTGAGCAAACGGCAGGATGCAAAGGTTGTACCGGCGTGCAGGGCGTTTGCGGCAAAAAGCAGGATACGGCTCTTCTGCAGGATGAGCTGACCGGTGCGTTGATTGGCCTTGCCCGTGCTATGGACGGCAAAGAGCCTTCCCCGTCCGCCGACCGGGTGATGCTGGAGGGGCTGTTCACCACCATAACCAATGTGAATTTCGACAGTGATGCGGTGCGGTGTCGGATCGACGAAGTCCGCGCCGAAACAGCCGGGATTGTCCCCGAAAACGGCATGGGGAAGGAATACGACATGAACTGGCTGTGGAAGGATAACGAGGATATCCGATCCCTGAAAAGCCTGATCCTGTTCGGTCTGCGCGGGATGGCAGCCTATGCGTATCACGCACGGATGCTGGGTTATACGGATAAAGAAGTCAACCGGTTTTTCTATCGGGGTTTGTCTGCTGTCGGGGAAGACCGGAAAATGGAGGAACTGCTTCCACTTGTGCTGGAAACCGGTAAGGTGAATCTGAAATGCATGGAACTGCTGGACCATGCCAATACGGAAACCTATGGCACTCCGATGCCCACCACCGTGCCTTTGACCGTTGAGAAGGGGCCGTTTATTGTAATTTCCGGACATGATCTCCACGATTTGTATCTGTTGCTGGAACAGACCAAGGGGAAGGGCATCAACGTCTATACCCACGGAGAAATGCTGCCCGCCCACGCATACCCGAAATTGAAAGCATACCCGCAACTGAAGGGCAACTACGGTACCGCCTGGCAGAATCAGCAGAAGGAATTTGCAGGGATCCCCGCCCCGGTGCTGTTCACCACCAACTGCCTGATGCCGGTGAAGGCCAGCTACTCCGACCGTATCTTCACCACCGCTGTCGTTGCGTACCCCGGGATGGTCCATATCGATGAGGATAAGGATTTCACACCGGTGATCGAGAAAGCGCTGGAGCTGGGCGGCTACCCGGAAGATCATGCAATGACCGGCATCAACGGCGGCACCCGGGTCACAACCGGCTTCGGCCACGGTACGGTGCTTTCCGTTGCGGACAAGGTGGTTGACGCGGTAAAGTCCGGTGCTATCCGGCACTTTTTCCTGGTGGGAGGCTGCGACGGCGCAAAGCCGGGGCGCAATTACTACACGGAATTTGTGCAAAAAGCCCCGAAGGACAGCATTATCCTTACCCTTGCCTGCGGCAAGTACCGTTTCAACGATCTTGACCTGGGCACCATAGGCGGATTGCCGCGCATCATGGACATGGGCCAGTGCAATGATGCATACAGCGCGGTCCGTGTCGCGGGAGCATTGGCGGAAGCTTTCGGATGCGGGGTCAATGAATTGCCGTTGTCGATCGTTCTTTCGTGGTATGAACAGAAAGCGGTGTGCGTCCTTTTGTCGCTCCTGTCCCTGGGAATCAAAAATATCTATCTTGGTCCGACGCTGCCCGCTTTTGTTTCGCCCAACGTGCTGAACTATCTTGTAGAGAATTTTCACATCTCTCCTGTCAGCACACCGGATGAGGATCTGAAAAAGATTTTGGCAGGTTAAGAAGGATTCCGCCGCGAATATGACTTTTTGCGGTAGAATCAGGAGTGGTCCTCCTGCAATATGCAGCAATGATTCTGCAACTAAGGCTAAGGCGGCTTTCGTTATTTTGCAGCAAAATGACTTGTTGCAGTAAAATCAGCAATACGACCTATTGCACAGAATTGTGGATAGGATGATATGGATAACAGGAGTTTTGAAATAGAATTCAAGGCTCCTATTTTTATCAACGGGATCATTCTTCATTCTGTTCAATTTGTGTGGATCTCTTGACAAAACTATAAATAATATGATATATTATATAGTGAAAATATACAATATATTTGAATTTATATTCAGTTTCTATTATTGCACACTGTGTTGCCCAAGTTGATTGAACCGCTTTATTTGGATAGATAGGATATATTTAGGACATAGGTATCAGCCATCGGTTCCATTTCGGATAAATATTCGGATCCCCAGGTATCGGAAGGATTTTCACGGTCAACAGACGACCGTTTTACCGTGTTAAATCAAAACGAAAAGGAGGCTTGGTTTATGTTCAGAAGGAATCTTTCCATTCTCCTTGCACTCATGCTGCTGCTTCTGCTTGTGTTCACATCAATGGTGGGATGCAAGGCATCTACCGAAACGATGACGGAAGTGGGCACTCCCCGTGGGGAAACCCTCATCGTCGAGACCCAGACCCCGACCGATGTGCCCGGACAGTTCAACTCCTATATGCAGGGTACACAGATGGGATTTGGCATTCATCAGCTTATGTCCGCAATGATGTGGGAAATGGATACCGTCAAGGGCGAGCAGTTCGGCGAGGTGGCCGACGGCATGCCGGAGTCCAACGCGGATTTCACCGAGCATATCGTAAAGATCCGCAAGGGCATCAAATGGTCTGACGGCGAAGATCTCAACGCGGATGACGTCGTGTTCACATTCAACATGATCATGTCCAACCCCGGTATCGGCCAGAGCGATTACTACAACACCGTGTTCGCCTCCGTGGAGAAGGTGGACGACTACACCGTCAAGATCGTGACCAAGGAGTCCTTCCCCCGCCTGGCGCTCAAATTCGGCGTCACCATCTGGGGCAATGACCTGCGCATCGTGCCCGAACATATCTATTCCAAGGTGGATGACGTGACCACCTTCAAGGACAGCGAACCTGTGGTGGCCGGCCCCTACACCGTAAAGGCCTATGATAAACTGGGCAAGTGGATCCTCTACCAGCGGCGCGAGGACTGGAAGAACAGCACGGTCGGCGTCGTGACCGGTAAAATGCCCCAGGCCAAGTATATCTGGTTCAAGGTCCTTGGCGACGACACCACCCGCCAGATGAGTATGATCAACAACGAAGTTGACATCCTGTGCGAAGTAACGCCCGAGATGCTGGAAGTCATGACGAAAGACAACGATAAGATCGCCTGCTGGTATAATGAGTTCCCCTATGCCACCAGCGACGACCCCTGCTCCAAGGGCATTGCGTTTGAAATGGCCAAGGAACCCTATAATAATCCCGATTTCCGCTGGGCCATCGCGTTGGCCATGAACTTTGACGAGATCTCCACCAGCATCTTCAACGGCGTCGGCCGCGCCAGCGCCCTGCCGATCCTTACCGCCACCAGCGCGATGCAGGAACTTTATTACAAGCCTCTGCTCCCCTGGCTGGAAGAATTCGAACTGGATCTGGGCGACGGCACGGCGATCAAACCTTTCGATACCGGTTATGCCGAGAGGATCGCGGAAACGCTCCGGGCGAAAGGCTATGACATTCCCACCGACAAGGACGAGTTGATCGACATGTTCGGCATCGGCTGCTGGAAGCATGACCCCGAAGCGGCGGAGAAGCTGCTGATCAAAGCCGGCCTGGAAAAGAAAGCCGACGGCTGGTATTTCAAAGGCAAGCCCTTCACCATTAACATGACCTATCTGGCCGATACGGAAGCCCAGGCGGGCCGCGGTCTGGTCGCCGCCTATGACCAATTGGTCAAGTTTGGTCTCAAATGCAATCTGGCCAGCGAAAGCAGCGCGACCTGGGATACCAACGGCGCTACCGGCAACTTTGAAATTGCCGGTTATTGGCCGACCGGAGGGATCACCAAGGATATTTACTCCCAGATCAACGGCTGGGATGCCGACCTGATCGTACCTCTGGGGGAGCGCGGCTCCGGTCAGGGGTCCCGCTGGAACAATGCCGAAGCGACCCGGATCATCCACGAGATGGCGAAGCTGTCCCCCGATGATGAAAAATCCTATGAGTTGGCCATGGAATTCATGAAGGCCGCTATCAAGGACCTGCCCTTCATCGGTTTCCATTCCGGCATCAAGTTTGTGCCGACCAACAGCACTTACTGGGAGAACTACCCAAGCTCCAGGAATCCATATAATGGTCCCTGGTGGTGGTGGAGCTGCTTTAAATATATCACAACGGAAATTTCCCCCGTTGCGAAGTAGACTATGACACAAATGTAGGAACAAGACTGAGCTGGCTGAGGCACGTGCCGTCGCCGGAAGCGGCAGCGCGTGCCTCTTTCTTTTCTATCTGAAAAGCAAAGGAGTGTAGCCATTGAAATTCCGCAAATATTTCGGCCTTCGAATCCTGACCTGTATCCTGACGATATGGATCGGTGTCACATTCATCTTCTTCATCCCGCGCATGTTTCCCTCCGATCCGGTGGAGAGCATGATCGGCCAGATCCAGTCCCGTTCCGGACAGATGGACCCCGTGCAGATGGAGTCGCTGCGCAGGTCCCTGCGCATCCAGTTCGGCCTGGAAGGATCGCTGCTGGAGCAATACGTCTCCTTTCTCTGGAAAGGGCTGCTGCATTTTGATTTCGGCCCTTCCCTGATGAGCTATCCCACCCCCGTTGGAGACATCATCCGTACCTATCTGCCTTATACCCTGGGCCTGTCGCTGACGACGACGATCCTTGCCTGGGTCGTCGGCAATCTCATAGGTCTGCAGGCGGGATTCCGGAAGAACAAGCGCTCCTCCAAAATTCTGGAGGGGATCGCCATATGCATCTATCCCATTCCATACTTCATTGTTGCGTTGATCCTTCAGATCGTGTTTGCGTTTATGCTGGGATGGTTCCCGCTGCAATCCACCATCAACTCCATGGGCAATTTCGGCACCTATATCGGTTCTCTTCTCCGGGCATCGGTCCTGCCCGCCATCTCGCTGTTGCTGGTGGGTACGGGCTGGTGGATCATCTCCATGAAGTCCCTCTCCGGCACCACGGCCGAGGAAGACTTTGTCCTGTTCGCCCGCTATCGTGGGATTCCGGAGGAAAAGATCGGCAGGAACTATGTGTTCCGCAATTCCATCCTGACGCAGATCACAGCCCTGGCCATGAGCCTCGGCGGAGTGTTCAGCGGCTCGATCATGACGGAGATCATCTTTGGTTATCCCGGCGTCGGCACGCTGATCCAAAAGGCGATCCTGCAGTCGGATTACAACATGATCCTGGGCTGCATCACCATTTCCATCGTCGCTATCTCCATAGCGACAATGATCGTGGATCTGATCTATCCGTTCATCGATCCGCGGATCCGATACAGTTGAGAAAGGAGGGACGGCACACATGAAGAAATTCTGGAAGAATGCGAACAGCCGTCTGAAGGCCGGCTTGATCATCACGGCTTTCTTTGTAGCCCTCGGGTTTGTCGTGTATTATTTTCCTCATACCAATCCTTTTACCTACAATACTTTCCCCGAAAAGCTGGGCCCTTCCCTGCAGCATTGGCTGGGAACGAGCAGTATGGGCCAGGATGTTTTCTGGCTGCTCATTGAGGCCATTCACAATTCGCTTCTGATCGGACTGATCGTCGCATGCATCGGCACCGTGGTGGGCGTGTTTGTCGGCTTGCTGGCGGGGTTCTCCGGCGGCGCGCTGGATCGCGTGCTGACCGTGATTACGGATACCTTTGTCGTCATTCCATCCCTGCCCATTCTGATATTGATGACCTCCCTGATGAAAGGATCCTCCACCGTCATCCTGATGGCGCTGGTGCTGGCCATGTTCGCATGGGCCTGGCCCAGCCGGCAGATACGTTCCATGGCGCTGACGATGAAGGAGCGTGACTTTATCCACATCGCATGGTTTTCCGGGGAAGGTACGCTCCAGGTGGTAGCGACAGAGATTCTTCCCTATGCGCTGACATGGTCGCTGTCCAATTTCATGAACGCAACGCTGGCGGCCATTGCTTCCGAATCCAGCCTTGCGGTGCTGGGCCTGTCTCCCGCAAACCTGATTTCCCTGGGCAACATGATCCAATGGGCAAGGGAGCGCAATGCGATTTTCGCCAGGCAATGGTTCTGGATCGGTTCGCCCATCGTGGCGACGGTGCTGTTGTTTATCGGATTGTTCCTTTTGATTACGGGCTATAACGACTATTTATCCATGAAAAGAGGTAGGTAACCAAATGCTGAAAATCGACCATCTGTCCACTTCTTACAAGACCATCGATGGCAATGTACGTGTTGTCAACGACCTGGATTTTGAAATCTACGATAACGAGATCTTCGGCATTGCGGGAGAATCCGGCTGCGGGAAGACAACGCTCCTGAAGGCGCTGTATGATATTGTGGAATTTCCCCTGGAGATCGATTCGGGCCGGGTGATTCTGAGCGGCGAGAAGAACGGCAAGCCTTTCTCCTATGAATCCGGCGAGATCCGTAAGACCTGGTGGAATAATATCTCCTATGTGCCTCAGGCCGCCCAGAGCGTATTGAACCCCATCACGCGGCTGAAATACCAGTTTCTGGACTCCATTCCCAGGCAGGACAGGAAGAGCGAAACGGAAGAACAGACGCTCAGAAGGGTGGCGAGCTATCTGGAAGAGCTGAGTCTTTCCCCCGATCTTCTGAACGCCTTTCCCTTCCAGCTTTCCGGCGGAATGCGCCAGCGTGTGATCATCGCCCTGGCTACCTTCATGTCTCCCAATGTGATGCTGGCGGACGAACCCACCACCGCCCTGGACGTGGTGGTGCAGCGCGGTATTCTGATGATGCTGATGCGTTTGCAGAAGCGGTTGAAAAATACCCTGGTGCTGGTCAGCCATGATATGGGCGTCCATTACCAGGTGACCAACCGCATGGGCATCATGTACTCGGGCATGTTTGTGGAACTGGGCAAAACAGACGATATTTTCAACGATCCGCTCCATCCCTATACCGGGATGCTCATCCATGCACTGCCCAAAGTAGGCGACAAGAGTCAGAAGATCGGTATCCCGGGCAGGCCTCCCGCGCTGACCGATCCGCCTCCGGGCTGCCGGTTCGCACCGCGCTGTCCCAATGCCACGGAAAGATGCCGTCAGGCTGTGCCGGTGTTCCGTGAAGCGAAGCCCGGCCGTTTTGTGGCCTGCCATATGCTGGATAAGGAGGTAATGTGAGATGACGCAGAAATTGTTGGAAGTTAAAAATATCAGCAAGATCTTTCGGATCGGCGGTATCCTGAAAGGTAAGAAGCTTGTGGCCATCGACGACGTCTCCCTGGAAATCGACTCCGAAAAGCCGGTGATCCTGTCCATCGTGGGCGAATCCGGCTGCGGGAAGACCACGCTGTGCAAAATGATCCTGCGCCTGTATAAACCGGATAGGGGGGATATCCTGTTATCCGGCAATTCCTATGCCAACCGTAAGGATTATGATCCTCTGCGTTTCCGCCTGGATGTTCAGCCTATCTTTCAGAATCCCTACGAGTCCTTCTCCGCACGCAAAACAGTGGACACTTATCTGTTCAATACGGCGCTTCGGCTTGGCATCGTGAAGAACCGTACGGAAGCGGAAAATCTGGTGGATGAAACGCTGTGCAGCGTCGGGATGTCGCTGGCCGTGGTAAAGGGCAAATACCCCACCCAGTTTTCCGGCGGTGAGCTTCAGCGCATTTCGATTGCCCGGGCGCTCATCACGCGTCCGAAGCTGATTATCGCAGACGAACCGGTGGCCGCCATCGATGCCTCCATGAAGATGAACATCGTCAACCTCTTCAAGGAGCTTAAGGACAAGTACAATGTCTCCTTTCTCTACATCACCCACGACCTGTCCACGGCTTATTATGTATCCGACTACATCGCCACCCTCTACCGGGGCTGCCTGATCGAATACGGCCCGGCCAAGGAGATTATGGACGATCCCGCCCATCCTTACACCGAGCTTTTGATGAATGCGGTGCCCCGGGTGGGAGACAGGTGGAACGAGGAGGTGGTCATGCCCGACACGGAGGAGAAGGAGTATTCCATCTCTTACTGCAAATTTGCGCCCCGCTGCCCTTACGCGACGGAGGAGTGCAGGAAAAAGCGGCCGGAGATGACTGCCCTCAGCGGATCCCGCAAGGTGCTGTGCTTCCACCCGCGAAATAGTATGGCATAATTGTATTGAGTGTTGAAAATAAATATCCGACCCCAATACGGATCCCAAAATCGAAATCCCCTTGAAGATTCCTCCGGATACCTGTAGAATATACTTGATGTGAGAAAGATGCATAAAATATCGGTTGAGGAGAAGGAGGAATCCAAAGTGCCGTGGACACCGGACTTGTCGGTTGGGGTGGAGTTGATCGACGATCAGCACAAACAATGGTTTGAAAAGGCGGAAAAGCTCTTTGAAGCCGGAAAAAATCATCAGGCGAAGGAATATATAGGGGAGCTTCTTGTATTTCTGGACGACTACACAAAAAAACACTTTTCCGACGAAGAAAACTATATGCTCCGTATCCATTATCCCGGATACGGGGAGCAAAGGAAGGCACATGCCGCCTTCATCAGGCAGCTTGCCAAGTTGCGAAGCGACTATGCGGCTTCCGGAGGGAATATTCTGGTCATTCTCAATGCCAACCAGTTGGTAGTCAATTGGCTGACGCAGCATATTTCCAATATGGATAAAAAAATAGGCCGTTTTGTAAGGGAAGGCAAATGAAAGCATACGTTTCAAACATCTATGCAGGAGTTATGTTTGATTCCGCTGCAGCACAATTATGTTTTATGAAATAAGGGGAAAGGAAGGATTTCATTATGAAACAGGCAGTGTCTTTTGAAGATTTACAGGAGTTTGAGAGGAGTTTTGAGGGGAACCGGGCCAACCGGGTCGCGATGAATGCCGCAACCGCCAACGGGGTGATAAAGGCCGCGACCAATCCGTTGGTATTCGGGAATGTACGACATAATTTTTCGATCAATCTGGAACAGGGAGATATCACGAATCAGAAGCAAAGCGGGAGATGCTGGATGTTTTCCGCACTCAATACGATGCGGTACCGGATTATCAAGAAATTGAATTTGAAAACATTTGAGTTGTCCCAAAGCTATCCCTTATTTTACGACAAACTGGAAAAATCCAATTATTTACTGGAAAGCATATTGGAAACGATGGAGGAGGAAACGGACGGACGGTTGATTTCCTTCCTGCTGGCTGCCCCCCTGAATGACGGCGGACAGTGGGATATGTTTGTCAATCTGGTAAACAAGTATGGCGTTGTTCCCAAATATGCCATGCCCGAAACGGCCAATTCCGAAAACACAAGGGAAATGGACGGTTATCTGACAAAGCTTCTGCGTCAGTATGCCTGCGATCTAAGGGAAGAATACAGAGCCGGAAAATCCCCGGAGGACCTTCGGACAAAAAAGAAGGAATATATGGGAAATATCTACAATGCCCTTTGCATCTGCCTGGGAGTGCCCCCGAAAACCTTTGACTTTGAGGTAAGGGACGAAGATAAGAAGTATCTCTGCGACCGGAATCTTACCCCGGTGAAATTCTTTGAAAAGTATGTGGACATGAATCCGGAGGATTACATCAGCCTGATCAATGCGCCGACATCCGATAAGCCCTATCACAGGACCTATACGGTTTCCTATCTTGGAAACGTAAAGGAAGGAAGGCCTGTAAAGTATTTGAATCTGGAAACGGATACGATCAAAGCGGCAGCCATTGCGCAATTGAAAGACAATGAGCCGGTATGGTTCGGATGCGACGTGGGCCAGAGCAGCCTTGGGAAACAGGGAATTATGGATGTGGACGCCATCCGGGCGGAGGAACTCTTCGGGACCGAATTTTCCATGAACAAGGCGCAGCGATTGGACTACGGGGAAAGCCGGATGACCCATGCCATGGTGTTTATGGGCGTCGATCTGGATGAAAAAGGAAATCCTGTGCGGTGGAGAGTGGAGAACAGTTGGGGGAAAGAGGTCGGAAAGGACGGATACATGGTGATGAGCGACAAATGGTTTGATGAGTACATGTATCAGGTGGTTGTGAACAAAAAGTATCTTTCCGAAGAACTTCGAAAAGAATGGGAGCAAAAACCGATTGTCTTGCAGCCGTGGGATCCTATGGGGTCTTTGGCGGAATAGGCGGACGGAATAAGTGACACCAATGTGATTTGTGATAAAATGACACTGGTGTCACTTTAATTGGCGAAAAACGGATTTCGTTATCCGGTACGGCTTCCGTATTTTGATTCTTCGAATCTCAGCAGGGCAGAGCATACGGCCGCGGTGATCACCGCGGCCAGAACGGCCTCCGGTATCCCGTTTGCGAAGATAATGGCCAATATTGCTTGATAGACGGCATCAACCGGAATGCCGCCGGCTTTGCTGTAAGCATCCCGAAACAGGAAATAAATCAGGTGCATGACGAGAACGGTATTTGTCATCGAACCAACCAATCCACTCAGCCCAAACGATAGCATTCTGCCTTTTTCTTTCAGAAATCTGTGAAGCAGCCAATATGCATAATAAGGGAATACCCCCACCAGAATACGGGGAAGAAAGGCAATGATGAGCGCGGTCCAGCTTCCCCTGTCTGTTCCGGGTACCGGTATGGCGGGAGAGAAAACAAAGGATAAGGCGGTCGGCGCGAACGTGTTGTTGTACAGGCTTGTAAATCCGAACACAAGGCCCAAGCCGGCCCCTATTTTCGGGCCGAGCAACAGGGAGCCGATAATCACGGGCACATGAATGATCGTGGCCTTTATGACCGGCAGCTGAATATATCCGACAGGCGTGAAATTCAACAGGACGATAATTGCTCCGAGAAGAGCGGAAAGTATCATTTTTCGGGTACGGTTCTTATGATTCAAAAGGGCGCCTCCTTACTTTGAAGTCTGAAGTCCGTTAACTTTTCCGTATATTGTATGGCCAGTCCTTCCAACAAAAGGTCGGGCTCAAAATGCAACGGCAGTGTGCAATAGGGTATCAGCATTTCCGAGTTTCCTCCGGTGAGGATCACGGAAACATCCGTCCCCAATTCCTGCCGTATCCGCATGACCAACCCCTCCAACAGAGACGCCGTTCCGTATGTGGCGCCCGACAGAATACATTCCGTCGTATTTTTCCCGATAACGGATTCCGGGCGGGAAAAAGGTACCAGATGAAGCAGGGAAGCCTCCGATGCCAGCGCTTTCATTCCGGTCAGGATACCGGGCAAAATAACACCTCCCCGGAATGCCCCGGTTTGGTCGATCACATTGAGTGTGGTCGCCGTGCCGCAATCGACTACGATAAAAGGCGGTTTGTATTTTTTTATTGCCGCCTGACAGCACAATAACCGATCCGTCCCCAATATCCCCGAATAGGCCGACCGGTCGAACCCCCAGGCGGTTTTGTCGGATATCAGAAGCGGTTCCCGGGAAAAGCTGTTTCGGACGGCTTCCAAAAGCAGCGGCGTTTTCTCCGGGACAACGGATGATAAAACACTTCCCTCGATCTGTCCGGGTGAGAGACGGCGTTTTTTCATCAGGGAACGGCACAGATTCTCAATATCCTGTTGTTCCGACAGGTCTTGGATGGGAAAGCGTTCGGAAGCAATGATTTTTTGGTGAAACAAACCGTATGTCAGGTTTGTGTTTCCGATATTGGCTAAGAAAATCATTTTACCTCATGCACCTCTCCCATTCAGCGGATTGAAATTTACGACACCGGTGTGATTCATGATTATATGCCACCGGTGTCCTTTCTGTCAAGCAAAAGATCCAAAGGTCCTTTGACAGATGCGTTAAAAAAAACTATCTTGAGAACTATCACGGAATCAAACAGGAGGATTTGGTTTCCGAAGCCTTTACGATGACGGCAGTGAACCATACTCCCGCCTATGCCATGATCCTTTCGAAGGACAATACCCGTTTCAGTCAGGTCAAGAGCGGGATGCTGTACAGCAAGCTGATCCTGGCAGCGCAGCGGCAGGGCCTTGTGATGCAGCCGCTCAGTCAGGTTCTGGAGGAATACCCTGAAATGAACCAACTTTACAGCGGTATCCATCGGGACTATGCTCCCAATGGGGAAACGATTCAGATGCTTGTGCGTTTAGGGAAACCCGCAAAAGAAGTGCCGCAGAGCATGCGGCGCGATGTGAGGGATCTGATCAATAATATAACAAATTCCATCACAGATAGCAGGAAATCGCAGGAAAATGTCGAATAGTTAAATAACAGATACCTGACAGATACCAAAGAAAAATAGTGGGGGTGATGGAATGACAACCCGACACATGCGTATTATCCGTATCTGTATTGTCGCTCTGACAGCCGTTTTAACCAGTCTGTGCTTTGAAACCGTCAGCCGGGCCGACGTTACACCCATCATCGGTGTTACCTGCCAGGGGCATGTCCAGCGTATCGGCTGGCAGGATTGGTACCGGGACGACGGCATGGTCGGTACCACCGGCCGGAGCCTGAGAATGGAAGCTTTGCGGATCAAATTGACAGGTGCCCCGGAGGGCGTACGTATCAAATACCGGGGCTATGTGCAAAGCAGCGGCTGGCAGGAATGGGTATATGACGGAGAATCGGCGGGCACCACCGGCCTGGCGAAACAACTGGAGGCAGTTCAGATCGTTCTGGAAAATGCTCCTGCCGGATTCCATGTGGAATATCAGGCCCATGTGCAAAGCAGCGGCTGGCAGGAATGGGTACGCGACGGTGGAATTGCGGGAACCTATGGCCTTTTCAAAAGAATCGAAGCAATTAAGATCCGGATTGTCTATGAACCGGAGGGCGGCAAAAAAGAATTTGAACCGCACGAGATTGCCCAGGCATCCGGGCCGGCAGTGGTGTACCTGGGGATATATGATGACGACGGCGCGGAGACCGCGGACGGCAGCGGGTTTATCGTATCCCGGGACGGTAAGATCGTAACCAATTATCATGTCATCGACAACGGCAGCAATGTCGTTGTTCATCTGGAAGACGGCAGGGTTTTTGAAGCCGCTTATGTGCTGGGTTATGACAAGGAAAGGGATATAGCGGTATTGAAGGTGAACGCGCAAAACCTGCCTGTTGTGGAATTGGGGGATTCGGATGAGATCCTGGCAGGAGAGCGTGTGGTGGCAATCGGCAGCCCCTACGGACTATCCAATACCATATCCGAGGGTTTGATCAGCAACAAGAATCGTTTTATCAATGGGCAAAACTATATCCAGACATCTGCGGCGGTCTCCCCGGGAAGCAGCGGCGGTGCCCTGTTCAACCGGTATGGCGAAGTTATCGGCGTTGTAACGATGGGAGTAGCGGACAGCCAGAACCTGAATTTTGCGACCCCGATCAACGAAGTAAAACCCTTTTTGACGAATACAGAAAAAACATCACTGCATGAGTTGACTCCGGATTCCGATGCAAATGCGGATGAAATTTCAAAGGAGCCGGAACGGATCTTCGAAATCGAACCAAACAATTTACTGAAAGAAGCCAACCGGATCGATGATAAGTATTCCGGACAGTCCTATTTTATCTATGGAACGATCACCAAAAGTTATCATGATCTGGACTATTACCGGCTGGATGTGGAAAAGAGCGGCACATTGGCTCTGATGGGCATATGGATACCGGATGAATTCCGTGGTTTTGAAGAGGATCTGCTTATCGTGCTGTATAATGAGACCGGAGAGATATTGGAAACCGCGCATCTGCAGGGGTATGGAATAGAGTCCTTTAACTCCCTGGAGACCAGGCTGGAGCCCGGGACATACTATATTTCCGTTTTTCAGAATTGGGATTATAAATACCTGTATGTCAACAGCATGTATGGCATAAGTTTAAAGTATAAATAACAAAGCGCAGAAATTCAAAAGGAAACGGAAGACCCGCATCCGAATGGTTTGCGGGTTTTGTCGTGCTCCGTTGAAATATATGATTTCATCACAAGGAAAGGTATATTGGCCCGTATAAGAGCATATAATAGGATAAAAGAAAATTTTCCCGCTGAATAGATGGGAAATTTTTCGGAAATTAGAGGAAATTCAAGGAAGAAGGAGAATAAGTAAATAATTGAGAATAGCGGAGCGGATCACGAATAACACGACAACAATCACTCAGGTTACGTTACTTGGGGGAGGGGCTTGTATGGATGAAAATCAAAACTGCATTACTGCCCTCGTCGAAATCTGCAAGGATTTTGTAAGATACCTGAATACTC
>ENA-UOOK01000783-UOOK01000783.1-fermentation-metagenome-genome-assembly--contig:-NODE-783-length-42388-cov-12.716415_pt1 | contig 42388 bp, 51 predicted proteins | sample MGYA00245777_ERZ724023 | MGnify/ENA primary metagenome ERZ724023 (study PRJEB28704, sample SAMN03018312) | fermentation metagenome | biome: anthropogenic terrestrial biome; feature: soil; material...
AGAATAATCATTACCGCCAAAAGCATCGATGTAACGGTTTTTAAAATAAAGTTGATTTTCCCCTTCTCCAATTCTCCATCTCCTCAGTAGCAATTTAGGCACTTACATTAGTTTTTCTTTCAAGGGCAAACTGCAAGTCCTTAATCCACAGCTGTATTTTATCACAAAAGATTGCATTGCGCTAATAATTTATCCCTCACTAGGTTCGCTAGTGTTCGCGAGAATATATAGTCTGCAATATCGAAAAGTATACCCTTCATGGCGCCTTTGGACACTCATATATCTTGTAAAACACCTTATAAGTGTAATGAAGTATATCTTACTAGGCCTTTATGCCCATTAGATTGAACTTGTTACATATTTGTTAACACCCGGGAGCTTTTTTCTGGTAAAATGATGTGGTACAATACAAAATTTCATGTTATTATCAGAGCATGAAACTTTTTATGAGGGTAATCCGTCTGTACGGTATAGATTGCGTTGGAAAAGGAGGTAGCAATTTGCCAATTTTGGAATTGAAGAATGTAACGAGAAGTTACAAGAATGGACAGATTTTAGTGGAAGCCCTTAAGGAAGTGAGCTTAGAGATAGAGAAAGGAGAATTTGTATCCATAATCGGGCCTTCTGGTTCTGGGAAATCCACCCTTTTAAACATGATCGGAGCCTTGGACACGGCTGATGAGGGATTAATAAGAGTTGATGGAAATGATTTAAGTCAAAAAAATGATTTAAGTGATTTTCGTTCAAAAAAAATTGGATTCATCTTCCAATTACATAACCTCATACCTAACTTGAATGTTTTGGAAAATGTTACGATTCCCATGTATGGAAATGGATATAACAGTAAACAGATGAGCGCTAGGGCTATGAAGCTCTTAAAATATGTTAAATTACAGGATAAAGCCACAAGAAAACCCACAGAACTTTCGGGAGGTGAGAGGCAAAGAGTGGCAATTGCTCGTGCCCTTGCCAACAAACCATCAATTGTTTTGGCAGATGAGCCTACCGGTTCGTTGGACTCTAAAAATGGGCAAATGATCCTCAAACGTCTCAAAGAACTACATGAAAAGGAAAATGTAACTTTGATCATGGTGACTCATGATATGAACGTGGCTTCCATGGCTGATAGGACCATTAAGGTTCTGGACGGTAAAATCCAGACCTAATTTATTTTTTTTATAAGAAGTAATAATGCGGTTAAATGTATATTATCAGGCTTATTTGGTGTGAACATGGATATTTACAATTAGCATTCAATAATTGTTTTTAATCATTCATTTTTCCAATAAAAGAGTTCAGTGAGGGAATAGCCACAAAATAGGAAGATGATTTATTGATAGTTCAACAAGCAAATGTAGATGATGCTGAAGAAATTCTCGCCCTACAAAAGTTATGTTACCTTAGTGAAGCTGAAATTTACTCTGATTACACTATTCCTCCCCTTGTTGACACATTAGACATGGTAAAATGTGATTTCGAAAAATATTTTTTCCTGAAAGTAACTAAAGAAGGGAAAATTATTGCTTCAGTTCGAGGAAAAATTTCCAGTCCAGGCAATTGTTACATTGGAAGATTAATAGTACATCCAGATTTCCAGAACCAGGGGATTGGAACCAAATTAATGAGTGAAATAGAGAAAATATTCCATAAATGCCATAGATGGGAGCTTATGACCGGACATTTAAGCAATAAGAATATTAAACTTTATAAAAAATGTGGTTATGAAATATTCAAGACGGAAAAACTCACATCCCACTTAACTTTAGTTTTTATGGAAAAAATAAGAAAAAAACACATTTAATATTGATAAAAATATATTTTAACAAAATTAAAAGGGAAAATCATGGATAAAATTTAAGTACGCCGGATTTTAGTTGGGGAACATGCTCTATTCGGGCGTTGGGAGAAGAAAAGATTAAAGAATTTCTAATGGGATGATATAATATTCATGTCGTGGCTTTGTTACTATTAGGGATCCCAGCTGAAGTTCCAGGGCCAAGAAAATGGTTACATTTAGACGAGATATACCTTAATATATATTAATGCTTATTTTTAATATGTTTTTGATAACCAAACTTGAGAGAAGTTGAGTAATAAATCATTTATAGTAGAATTAACTTATACATCTGTGATAATTGGAATTATGTGCTTTTAATCATCTAAAGTATAGGATTTGTAAAGATGAGGACTATAACCTTGTTTGCATTATTAGTTGTGATTATGATGGGGGTTTTTTATGGGGTTATATTCGCTACTGGTGAGCCAAAGGCTGATATGAATGGAAAAATCATCGGAATTTGCCATGCTAATCCCAAAGATGAAAATAATACTCAAAATTCTATTTTAGTTGAGGGAACGGTTGCAGGCAATAGTGAAACCCATAACATATCGTTAAAAATTAATAATGCCACAGTAATACTAAAAGAAAAAGGAAAAAAACATGTTAACGCATCTTTTTCTGAGATAAAAACTGGGAATAATGTTGTTGTAATGTTTACTGGACCATTCCTAGAATCATATCCCCCCCAGACTACGGCCAAAGAGATTATAATTATTTCATAAATACTTTTCCGCATTCCTTAGAATTATTGAATAATAAATTCTTTCTCAAATTTGATATATATCAATCCTACATTGCCTTTTTTTTGGGTTAATACAAAAACTATTGGTGGGGGTTGATGACGGATAAAGTTAAAAAAATTTCCTAAAGACAGCTTAAACATATTCCGGGGTTTGGTGATAAAACTGCTGAAGATTTATGGAACCGGGGAACTTGCTCTGTGGATGATATGAAGGGAAAATATCCAGAAGAATTATATCATCAACTATTGTGTCTTGCAAAAATGCGAATGTGGACAGATCCATGTTATAAGGCTTCTGATGTGCTGTTTACTATGTTTCCAATTATAAACATGACTCTGAATTGTTTAAATGGTGGAATTGGAAGGATAGGTAGATATAATGGATGAAAAATTGAATTTTAATTTTTCTTGTTAAAGCCACAAAATACGCTTTAATCCATAATTAATTTTATATCTGATTTTTATTGGGATGAATTAGCTCTCTTAAACCAACGTTACATTACCTCCGTAAGATTTAAATAGCAACAGTGTGCAACGTAACTAATGAGCCAAGGTAGCTTAGAGGCGAAGCGGTGGACTGCAGATCCATTACACGGGAGTTCAAATCTCTCCCTTGGCTTTAATCCAATGAATATTTAATTTCCATGAACATTGATTGAGGGGTCATAGTGTAATCCGGCTATCATCTGGGACTCCAGTTGTCTTTGAGGAAACGCGCGCTCTGACGTTAGGTATGATCAATCGGATGATGATCGATTGGAGTACTGAGACAAGAGAAATCCTAGGATCTGGGTTCAAATCCCGGTGACCCCATTCTACTATTTTTTTTGAATACCTTTTAATTTCCTACATGGATGGGTGTGAATTGACAAAAATCAACGATGTAATTATAATTGAAGGAATAGGTTATGATTCAAATATCTACCTGTTTGAAGATGTTATAGTAGACACTGGAACAGGTCAAAACATGGATTACATACTTAAATCCATTAAAAAAGCAGGCAAAGATGTTGATGAGTTGTCTTTAATAGTAAACACCCATAATCATTACGACCATGTGGGTGGAAATCATTACTTTAATTTGAAAGTGGCTATGCATGCAAATGATGCAGTAGCACTTGAAAAAGGTGATGAAGATGCATTATTGGCTACAATGTTCGGGGAATCTATTGAAAAAATGAAAGTGGATATTAAACTCGAAGAAGGGGATAAAATCCACGATTTTGAGGTTTTACTTACACCGGGCCATACTTCTGGAAGTATCTGTTTATATGATGGTGAAACTCTTATCTCTGGAGACACAGTATTTTCTGGTGGAGGTTTTGGTAGGGTGGATCTCGGTGGGGATATTCATGAAATGAGGAAATCCCTGGAAAGACTGAAAAAACTCGATATTGAATATTTACTCCCTGGTCATGGCCTTGCTGTAGAACATGGTTCTAGGCATGTTAAACTGGCATGTGACATTTCAAATGGATATTATTAGTCGTGATTTTTTTTTTAAAGAAAAATTTATAATTTATTTCATTAAATAATCTAAATTTCAGTCTATTTTTTATATACTATAACTGATAGTTTTGGATGGATATCTATCTTATATTTATTTATCTTCGGAAAATATCCAGCAAACCTTTAAATAACACGAGTGCAGGGATAATTTCAATCCTACCGGTCCACATATTAAATATGAGGAAAATTTGGGTCAAATCAGGGATTTGTTGCGATACTATGCCCATGGACATGCCATTATTACCTTGAGCAGAAATTACATCAAAAAGGGAATTTAATCCATCATATCCGTACTGAGCTAGTACTAACCAGCTAATGAAAATAAAAAAGAAGTATATGAATATGAAACTACCGGCTTCTCTGATTTCCATATCTTCAACTGGTTTTCCACTAATTTTTCGAGGTATGACAGTTCCTTGTGGTGAAAGTATTCTTTTTATTTCCCAATATATTCCTTTAAAGATTATAACAATCCTTATAAGCTTAACAGCACCACTAGTGGAACCTGCTGACATACCAACTATCATAAGGCTCATAATCAGTATTTTAGCAAAATTTGGCCAGATAATCATGTTAGTGGATGGTTGAATAGTGGCTCCAGTATTACTTAGAGCAGAAATTACAAAGAAAAAAGAATCAATTGTAGTGAACTTTGACATAACAATTAAGAGAACAGAAAAAACAGATACTATTAATACCATTGCCTGGAATTGTATATCGCGGAAAACATCCATAATGTTTCCCTTTAATGCTTTATAATGAACTAAAAAGCTGGTACCTCCTAGTATCATCACAATCATAGCTACAATATAAATGGGGGTGCTGCCGTAGGCACCTAAATTATTATTTTTAATTGACATGCCTCCGGTGCTTATGGTGGTGAAAGTGGTGTTAATGGCATCAAAAAGGTTCATACCTACGATTATGAACATTATGATTCCTAAAACGGTGTATAATAGATATATCCACCAAATAGTTTTCACAGTACTTCTTATGCTGGGTTTTATTTTCTCTTCACGCGCTTCAGATTTATATAGGCGGGCAGCCGCTGTTCCAGGCCGTATTAATATTCCTATAACTACAATTACGACTCCTAGCCCACCGACCCATTGCATGAGGCTTCTTAGAAATAGAATGGATTTGGGGAGTATTTCCAAGTCAGTATAAATTGTAAGTCCTGTGCCACTCCAAGCGGACATACATTCGAAATAAGCATTTAAAAAGTCAATGTTAGTGGCATACATTAAGCAGAAGCTTCCCATGAGTGCTGCCCATAACCATGCCAGTGAAGCGATTATCATTCCGTGTTTGAGCTTTAACCGGCTATAATCGGAGGGTAATCTTTTAAGAATAGATCCAATTCCAATTGAAAACAATCCAAATATTATGAATTCAATAAAGTTTGGTTCACCGTATATAATAGCTATTATGATGGGTATAAGTAATACAGTACCAATGCCTTGCATTATTATGCCAAGAGGGTTGGCTATTAATAACAAATCCTTCTTCCCTAGATACTTTCTCATATAATCTAATCCATAATCAATCCAATATATAAATTTCACTAAGAACGTCCCATCAAGCATAGAGAACCTAAGAAATAAGGAATATAATTTAAAACAATATTAATTTCATTGATTTAGAAATTTTGTGGTTATTATATTGGAGATAAGGCTATATCATTTAAATTAGGAAAAATAGGAATATTTAGATTGGAGATATGTGAGGAGAAGATCGAAATTGTAACTAGGGCCCTGTTTCTAAAAATTTGTATTCTCCTCATCATATTTGCCGTTTTAATTATTTTTTTTCGTTTTCAACACTTTTTAGTTCCGATCCCATGAACTCTTTAATATCCCTGAAAGTGCTTAATATTTGGGCAGGGAATACTATAGTGGAGTTTTGCTCAGCAGAAATATTACTTAAGACTTGCATGGTTCTAAGTTGTAATGCTACTGGGTGTTTGGCTATGATATCGGCAGCTTCTCCCAATTTTCCAGCAGCAAGATATTCACCTTCAGCAGATATGATTTTGGCTCTTTTTTCCCTTTCAGCTTCAGCTTGTAGGGCAATGGCCCTTTGCATGCTTTCAGGTAATTTAATGTCTTTTATCTCAACTGTGGTTACTTTTATACCCCACGGTTCGCTGTGGTCGTCTATAATTTCCTGAATTCGGGTGTTAACTTTGGGTGTTTCAGATAATACTTCGTCTAAGGTGAATTGTCCCACAACACTTCTTACTGTGGTCTGGGATATCTGGTTAACAGCACGGTTATAATTTTCAATCTCTACAACTGCTCTGTACGCATCTACCACTTTAAAGTAAGCCACTGCTGCCACGTCAATGGTAATGTTATCTTGAGTTATGATTTTCTGGGCCGGTATGGGCATAGTGACTATTCTGAGGGATGGTTTGACCATTCTGTCAACTAATGGGATGATAAGTCGAAGTCCTGGTTCTTTTACTCCAATAACTTTTCCTAATCTGAATACAACCCCCCGCTCGTATTGATTCACGATTCTGATGGAAAGTCCCAGTATAATCAGTATCACTATGCTAATAATGATAAGGGTAAATAAATCCATATTTTAAACCTCCTTTTCCAAATTAGAAAATTTTTTATAGTTCAATTATGTTAAAACTATCTAATAAATTTCACATAACGTTGGTGGGAATAATTTGTCAAATGAGTAGTGTTTGAAAGTTCAAAGAATTCATAAGATGCATGTATGAAGGATCAGTTAAAAAAATTAATAAGCAAATAGATGATTAGCTTATTCAAATTCTCATGAACACATATTATTTCTTTAATTATCGTTAGTTGGATTGAATTACTCAAAATAATTTAACTCATAAGTTCATTTTCTTTGTTTACGGTTTATGATAAATTATATATGTTTTGATAACATAGTCCTTACAGTAATTTTCGGTTGATTTTTCCATTTTGAGGGATAATAAATGATAGGGATTATGTCAGATAGTCATGATAACTTAAAAGCTATCAGAAGTGCATTAGACGTATTTAATGAATCTAATGTAAAACTGGTTATCCATGCAGGAGATCTCATATCTCCTTTCACAGCAACAGAATTTAAAAAGCTCCATGCTCCTTTAGAAGCTATTTTTGGAAATAATGATGGTGAAAGGCATGGTTTAAGATTGGCATATGAAAAATTATGTGTTTTAGAAGACTTCAAGGAATTAAAAATAAATGGAAGGAAGATCGCAGTTATCCACGGCACAAATCAGGCAATGGTTGATGCACTGCAGAAAAGTGACAATTATGATCTTGTTATAAGGGGTCACACTCACAAAATGAATGTTACAGAAGGAAGAACGATGGTTATTAACCCTGGAGAGACATGTGGCTATTTATCTGGGCAAAAAACTGTTATAATGTTGGATACTAATGATTTGAGTTGGAAATTAGTTAAACTTTAGAATATTCTCATTAATTGTTCAATTGATGTTAGAAATAATAATTTAATATCGTTTGGAATGGTTTAAATCATGGATTTATTAGTTTAATGATCATATTGAGGAGTGAATTGGAATTAAAGATATTAGGGGGATTATTATTGAAGTATAAAACTTTACTTTTAATGCTGGCAGGTCTTGGTGTCTTGGCAATAATGGTGCTTTTTATTGGCCCGGAAAAGATAGGAAGTGCCATTAAACAGGCAAACCCCTGGTATGTCGTCTTAGCAGTTGTCATTCAACTAGCAATATATGGTCTTTGGACTGAAAGATGGGCTATTACCATTTCATCATTAGATATCTCCATTAAAAGAAGACAATTGCTGCCAATGCTCCTGGTGGGATTGGCAATTAACAATCTCACGCCTAGTGGTAGGGGTGGGGGTGAACCTGTTCGGGCTTACATTCTGGCCAAATATTCTCAGGCTCCCACTGAAAATGCATTTGCTACTGTAATTGCAGATAGAGGTCTTGACACATTTCCCTTCATTGCTTTAGCCATATTAACTATTATTTTAGCAGTTATCTACATAAACTTGCCTCAATGGATGATTATCACTCTTATAATCTGCCTAATTGTTTTAATCATTATTTTCGTGTTGGCTTTATACATGTCTTTAAACCGTGAATTTGGTGATCGAACCATCCGATGGTTTTTAAGGATTATAAACAGAATTTCAAATAAAATACATGACAGAATCGAACAGCAAGCCATAAATGCAGTGGAAGGTTTTCAAGATAGTATGAAAGTTATGGTAACGGACCGTAAGGTTCTTTTATACGGAATACCGTTATCTTTTCTCATATGGGGTCTTGAAATTTTACGAGTATACATTATTTTCATTGCATTTAACATAAACGCTCCTTTGGAGATTATAGCGGTGGTTTTTGTAATTTCAACCTTAATCGGTATGATTCCTTTATTACCTGGAGGTTTAGGGGCTGTTGATGGTATGATGATACTTCTTTATTCTTATGCAGGCATCCCTCCATCAGTGAGTGCAGCTGCCACTATAGTTGAGCGTTTGATATCATTCTGGATGACAACTATATTGGGAGTGGCAGTTTTACCATACTTCGGTGCTGATGCAGCTGAAAAAATGTTTAAAAAACTCTGAAAATTTGAATAAATTTTCATTAGATTTATATTTCCATGTAATCTATTTTTAGAGATGTTTTTTATTTTTACTGCAAAAAATCGATTGTCAAAAAAAAAATTGTGTGGGTTAAGGGATGGATTGAATTTCATAAAAATTAAATCAAAAAGATTATAAAAGGATGTAAATCAATCATTATTTATTTACTATTTAAACACACCATGTCATTATGGGCAAATGGAGGTTTTTTAAATGTTGAACGAAGAAATGATGGAAGTAATAGAAAAGGAAAGAGCCTATGTCGCAACTGCCACTCCAGACGGAGTTCCAAACGTAGTCCCTATTGGATTCATCAAACCACTGGATAACAAGACGGTTTTAATCGCAGATAGTTACATGGTTAAAAGCCGGGCTAATCTGGAAAAGAATCCCAAAGTATCTTTCGTAGTTCAAGATGCTGCACGTTATCCTTACCAATTCAAGGGAACTGTTGAAATATTTAAAGAAGGCGAACACTTTGATGCGGTTGTTGAATGGGTTAAAGATGTCAATCCACTGGCTCCCAAACCAAAAGCTGCTGTTGTAATCACGATAACTGAAATATACTCAGTTAAAGTCGGTGACAAAGGTAAAAAAATCGCTTAATATTATTCAAGGAGTGTTATTAATGAAAATTGATGGTGTAACAGTAGAAGACACATTCGCCGAAGCTTTTGATATTTATGTTTCTAAATTTTTAATAACAGCAGCTACCAAAAAATTCGCAATGATCGCAGCTGAAGAAACAGTTGGTTTCGGGTCATCGGTGATCATGTGCCCAGCAGAAGCAGGAATCGACCGTTACGTTCCTCCTTCCGAAACTCCAGATGGAAGACCTGGATACGTGGTTATGGTCTGCCACCCAAAAAAGGATGACTTGGAGCATCAGTTACTGGAAAGAATTGGGCAATGTGTCCTCACAGCTCCAACCACTGCAGTGTTCGATGATATGGGATCAGATGCTGACGAAAAACTTAAAGTCGGGTTTAAACTCAAATTCTTCGGTGATGGTTATGAGAAGGAAGGGAATATAGCCGGGCGAAAAATTTACATGATTCCAATTATGTCTGGAGAATTCGTTATTGAAGGTGAACTAGGAATTAAAAAAGGAGTAGCAGGAGGAAACTTCTTTGTCATGGCTGAAAACCAGACTGCAGCACTTGTAGGTGCTGAAGTTGCAGTTGACGCTATTGGAAATGTTGAAGGAGCAATAACTCCATTCCCTGGAGGTATAGTTGCCTCTGGTTCTAAGGTTGGTTCCAACAAGTACAAGTTCATGGCTGCCACTACCAATGAAAAATTCTGTCCCACTTTGTGTGATACGGTAAAGAGTGATATTCCTTCAGATGTGAAGGGTATCTACGAAATTGTAATTGATGGTGTTAGCGAAAATGCCATTAAAGAAGCAATGAAGGTAGGAATAGCTGCAGCAGTAAAAGTATCTGGTGTTAAAAGAATATACGCTGGAAACTATGGTGGAACTCTTGGAGCATATCAAATATGGCTTAAAGACCTGATTTGAGAGTAACTTCTTTTTCTTTTTACTCTTTTTTAATTTTGTATTTTTATGATTTCCATTTTTTTTGGATTATTGGCTGACCAATTTTTTTTTGTAGATGTTCATGAATCCGAGAAGATCTTTTAAATATATTTTATCAATTAAAAATGTTTAAAATATTTTTATTTAGGGAAACATTGGGGGTATGGTTAAATATCATCTTTATTATAATTAATTAAGTAGTGATAACATGACTCCAAAGGATATGATGGTTGTCGATGCCAACGCAGATGCCATGGGAATTCTTAGAACTTCTTTAATGGAAAATGCTGGAAGATGTTTGGCCAATAGAATTATCCAAAATAAAGATCCTTGTAAAGTTGCCATTTATGCTGGTAATGGTGGTAACGGGGGTGATGGATTTGTATCTGCTAGATATCTTCTTAATCATGGTTTTGAAGTTGATTTATTCTTTTTATCTGATCCAGTTCATATAAGATCAGAAGAAACTAGATTGAATTGGGAAGTTCTGGAAAAAATTAGTAAGGGAACCAGTCCATTGAAAATTGAAGTTATTAAAGACTCATCATATCTTTTTCCCAATGATTCTGAAGTGATTGTTGATGCTCTTCTTGGTACTGGTACCCGGGGAAGTCTTAGAGAACCTATATCTAGTGCAGTTGATATTATAAACCAGTCTAAAGGATTTAAAATTGCTGTTGATGTTCCTACTGGTGTTGATCCAGGATCAGGAATGGTCACTGATAAGGCAGTTCGTGCTGATCTAACTGTTACTTTCCATAAAATGAAAGTAGGTCTGAACATGGCTAGTGTGGAATATGTGGGCAGTATAGAAGTTTGCGATATAGGAATACCAAAAGAAGCTGAGCTGTTCACAGGTCCGGGAGATATGTTAAGACTTGAAAACAGGGATAATATGTCTCATAAGGGTCAAAATGGTAGAGTTTTAATAATAGGGGGCAACAAAGAATATTCTGGGGCGCCAGCCCTTGCTGCTCTTTCATCACTCGCATCTGGTGTTGATATTGTGGTGGTGGCGTGTCCTCAGGAAGTATCATCAATTGTCAAATCTTACTCTCCTGATTTAATAGTAATTGGTTTGTCTCATGATTTTCTAAATCCTAATGACACAGATGAGTTAGTTAAATTATCTAAAAACTTTGATTCGGTTGTAATTGGCTGTGGAATTGGTAGGGAAGACGAAACATCTTTAGCAGTCAATGATCTGGCGGTTGAAATCGAAAAACCTATTGTAATAGATGCTGATGCCCTTAAACTTATTGGTCCTGGCGTTTTACCTCGTAGAAATCAGGAAACTGTTATCACACCTCATCCTGGAGAGTTCATAGCATTTTCGGGCCAAGGAGTTCCTCAAGATTTGAAAAGCCAAATAAAGGTGGTTAGGGATGTGTCAACTGAATCAGGAACCACTGTACTTTTAAAGGGAAAAGTTGACATAATTGCTCAAAATGGTAAATTGAAGTTAAATAATACTGGAAATCCTGGAATGACAGTCGGTGGAACTGGGGATTGTTTAGCAGGAGTAATTGGGGCCTTAATGGCACAAGGGCATTCTGGATTTGAAGCTGCATTTTTGGGAGCTTATATCAATGGTATAGCTGGAGATTTGGCAGAAAAAAAGTTTGGTTATAATTTTAAAGCTACAGAACTTTTGAAATATATCCCAAAAGTCTTCTTAGATGGTCTTCTTAGATGATTTAATCAAAATTAAAAAGTAAAAAAAAATGTGGATTATTCATTCCACATTCTATTTTTTTAATTTATTTTACAGGGATTATTAAGTCCCTTTCACCACCAGGCACGAATTCTCGTAGTGCACCTTTAGCAATGGCTTTTCTTGGGCTGGTAAAGTCAAAAGCTAGGTCTTTATCAGCAAATGCAACTTTTATGAGGGGGTTCACACAAAAAGCGTCTCCTCGAGCTGCGTGTGGTGCTTGAGCAATTCCTGCGTATTCTGGCTGGTGACCAACGTTCATGGCGTAGTTAGGGTAGTTAGGGCCACGTAATTCGTGGATCAAACCTTCATCACTCCTGATGGATAGGGAGTTGGATGCTCCGCACTGGTCTTGCAAGTCGTAACCGTAGAAACCAAGTCTGCTGTGGGTTTCTTTGTGGAGAATTTGACTTAAATACCATCCGTTGATCCCTGCGTTGGAATTTCCGGTTGCAAAGGCAACTGAACATCCTGCAGCAGCGGAAACAACTGCAGCTCGTTGTGAACCTCCAAAATGGTCTTCAAGGAGAGCTGGGTATTCATATTGTTCCAGTCCATACATGGTTACTTCGGCAGCTATGTCGTGAACAACTTCAGTGCTTGCTTTGGTTCCACAGATACCATATTTACCATCAACATATTCCTTACCGTAGTATATGAAATCATCTAGGATATCGTCAGTGTAAGCTGCTGTTGCGTACTGGGTGAAACCTACTCCACCAGACATGTAAGAACCGAGCCAGATCTGGTCGTAGATAGTGGCTGCTGCTCCAATAACTTCTAGAGATATTTTTGCAGGATCATCGGATATACGAGACGTTTGAATCATATCAGCCATTACACCGAAGGATAAACCTCCTGGCTCGTTCGGTCCCCTTGCTCTTCTTGCTGGGAGTATGCTTCCCATTTCTATAACATCTGCATGTTTAGCTGCGTATGAAAAATCGGCAATAGCTGCTTCACCAGCGCATAGTTTATATGCAGCAATGAAACTCATACCTATCTGCATGGCAGACCATCGGGATACAGTTCCACCATCACAGACTCGGACAACCATGGAAGGAACTCGGCTAATCTGGTATGTTTTTTTGCCAATGTATTCTTTGAGCATTTGAGCTTGTTCTTCTGGGAATTCCTTGTTAATGTCAATGAGGAATCTGGAATCCAGTGCATCGGCTAAAGTGTCGTCACCAGTGAACAGTTTCGCATAACAGTCACCAACCAGACCAGGGTGAACTTCTACCATATGTTCTTGAACAACTGCGCCGCCTGGAAGGGCATGGTTGATAGTTTCCATGTATTCATTGATGGTTTCTGGAGTAACTTCCACACCTAAACGTTTTTCTAGAACAGAATGAGCTGTATCCATTCCAACTATGATGGTTCTTTTAATATCATCTGAAAGTTGCTGGATTGCTGCGTTGTTACAGAAGTGTAGGTCATCTCCTTCTACATAGGTGTCAGTACCTGAAACTTTGTAGGCCATTAATTTTCGCTGACCCAGTGGAACTCCGATGTCTGGGTTGTAGAATGGGATTCCTCTTTCTTTTTCAACCTTTTTTGCGTACTCATCAAACTCTTTTTTCCGAGGAGATTGTTTCCAGCCTCCGTAACAGTAAAAATCAGTGTGATTTTCTTTGGGATCTTCATCAAATTTACTTTGTAGAGCTTTTAAAAATAGCTTCTTTTCATTGTTCATTTGTCATCACCCAGTTTTGCTTTTAAATCATTTTTGAAAACTCCTAACCCATATCCGCCGTCAGTTCTGGATTCATGTATTGTTAAAACTGCTTCAAGAGCTTCTTTATCTTCTCTTATACCTACGTTGTCACTGCGGTAAATGGTGGTGATTTCTTTTAAGTGTTCTTCATCCATTGGTTCTCCTACATCAACCGGTGCATCGAGTGGTCTTCCTACTTGGTCTTTAATGTAGGATACTCTTCCGGTTTTTTCATTGTAGACGTATCTTTGCAGAGCATCGAACATCAGTCCATTTTCATCTAACCTTAGTGAGTGTCCATGCACAGTTGCACCTCTTAAACCAGTCTTTGCAGGGTCAAAAAATTCTGTTTCCAGTAATGTTTTTGAAATTTTTTCCAAGTCTAGTTCACGAATTTCAATAACTTGTCTTCCAGATAGGGTTCCAGTGTCTACTCCTCTGAACCGTGACATGTAGGTTCGGGCCCGATCGTAAGGGTGTGCTGGTGCGTTATACATTGAATCTGCAAACTGAATGTATCTGGTTCTTGTCCCCTGTTTTGCTCCAGGAATTGGATCTACCAGTTCTTTCATCAAGTCTTCGTCGAAATCCATTTCATCCAGTGGAGGATGCACTGTTTTGTAATTTTCTCCAGGATTTCTGTGACCTAAAACGCTAACAATATCTTCATCATTAATATTTCTGATTTTTTTCATCTCAAAATCTGGATCCATGTGGTTCCTACGGTTTTGAGCTATTTTTGTTTCTCCAGGTGTGTACTGGGGTTTGTATGACATATTTAATCACCTAATTAACTTCACAGTTTCTTTGGAATTTGTTTTTGGATCAACCATTCCCACTAGGCTGGGATCAAAATTTTCTTCAATACCGTAATCTAATTTCAAATAATCTGATACAGTAGTCTTTGTTCTGGTGAAAAGACCTATTTTTACATCAAAACCGAAGTTTAATATTTTTTCAAGAATATTTTTTGTTTCGGCAACGAATTCTTCCAGATTTTCTTGTTTTATAGTGACTACTATTTCTCCAACAGAAACTAAAAGTTCAACTTTTTTTCCTTTTACAGTAATGATCTTTCTATCAGGATGGTTTACGCTGGTTCCCCTTGCAGGGCCATATCCTACGATATTAGGCAGGGATTCTCCGTTTACCAGAAATCTAATGGCTCCTTCTAGTTCCAGTAACTCATTGAGAATTTTTTCACTGGTTCCTGGCTTCAGGCGTCGGTGAGGGAATATTTTCACGTCAATGGCCTTGATTGGTTCCATCTAGATCACCTGAACCTAATTATATCTGTTTTTTTATTTCGCGAGCACCGTCAGCTACGTACTTAAGCGGCTCTTTGAAATATTCAATGTCGCTGTATATGTTTCCCACCATTCCAGATGTCATTTCTGGTGAAAACATTTGGGTTCCTGCGTCTAAACACATTGCTGCTGCTGTGCATGGTATTGCAAATCCTTTACTGTGTCTGGTTACAACGTGGTTTCCGTGGAAGATTCCTGGACCTCCTCCTCCATATATGGAGTGGGAGAAGAAGCTCATTCCAACTCCGGTTCCTTCTACACGACCATAATCCACACCGGGCAGGCTGGTTTCAAATTCAAGTATGTCGTTGTAGTACAGTAGGGTAGATGCAACTCCCTGAGCTGCTCTGGAAGCTCCGATGTTCACGATAACTGAACTTATTAATCCTGCTGCTGCGTATGCATTCCATAATGCCCAGTCCACTGGTTCGTAGATGTTGTATCCTGATGGCATGGTTTTGGCCACTTTAATAACTCCATCATCAAGTGCTCTTTCCACTAGAGAGGTTACAACAGTTCCAACGGTTCCTTTACCATTTTGTTTAACTAAGTCGAATACCAGATTATTGGCATTTAAACCTTGATAAGCTAATCCTAATAGGTGGAATCTTTCAAATGCTCCTACTGCATCACCCATTTCAAAGTTAGCTGTTTGCTCTAGGAGTGAAGATAATGCTACTGCGTTTAAAGTATTTTTCTTGGTAATAGCTACCACGTGGTTGGCGGTAATGTTTCTTAGGCCGTAGCCCATACCTTCCAACATCTGTGGCGGGCCCAGCAAGGCGGTAACATTGGCACCTGAAAAATCAACTGATTGCGGGTATTTTCCTAAAACAGCGGTTTTCACTGATGATGCCTCGAACTTGTCCACATTGAATGTGTCGATGATGGCTTGTACAACTGCTGATCCTGTTACCATTGTTGAAACAGTGTAATCTCCAGCCATTTTTAGTCTCTGTGATGGTAGTTGTACTAGAAGCTGGTCTCCTTTGTTGATGAGTTTTAGGTTGAAGTCATCTTCATCATCAATACGGATCATTTTTTCGATTTTTTCTGCAATGATATCAACGTTTTCTACAACTGGCAGTTTTAATTCTCTACCAGGAATAAAATTAGATTTTCCGCCGTAAGCTGCCTTTTCCAATGATTTTTCAATCCCGGATAAGTTAACTGCAACGGACCGTTTGACTTCTTGCACAATGTTTTCTATTGTAGGGTTTAACATTGGACTAACTGCTTCTAGAGGAACATCACTCTCTAAAAGCTTTCCATCTGCGCCATATAGGTCTATTTTGTCTTCATAGGTTGGCATAACGTTTACACCTCTTTAGTTTTTTAAGGGGGTTGAAGAAGAGACTGACAATAGGTCTCTCTTCGAATCTGTAGGGGGAATGTGATTGGTGAAAAAGATCCAGACTGTCTTTATGCCTTCAAACGTCTGGATCAATCATGATATATTTGACTTTCAGTGATATTATTACTATAAGTGATAAAATAACCAATAATTATATAATTACTGATGGTTAGTTAGTAACCAGCAGTAAAACTTTATAATAGTTTCGGTTTGATTTTTTTCAAAAAGTATATAAATAAAATCAAAAATGTCCAAAAGCATAATTCAATTAAAATCAATACAATAGAAAAAAAGAAATAAAACACCAATAAAATAAGATTTAAGCAATAATTAAGGTAAAATAGGATATTACAGCTTTTTAATTATAATCTAAAAAAAGTTGAAATTATTTTTAATTCATCATTTAAATTGAAAAATTAGTAGACTGAAGAATTCTTGTTAATTAGAATAATTCATTATCATATGTTTGATGAATTTTTCAACATCAGCAACGAATTTGTCATGATCAATTCCTCGACTTTCAAGGATTTTTTCATGGTCTGGAGGAATATCTGACATTTTTTTAGAAATTGATGATAATAATACAGCTGCTTCAACTGGATCTACATCAGGACGAATGGTACCATCCTCTATACCCTTTTGAATGGAATTACACATAATGATTAATCTTTCGGAACGCAATTCCATAATCCTTTTTAAGTATTCATCGGCAGTATTATCCTTATCAAAATCTGTTGCAGCTCTAAATTCTCCATTAATCTCAGTTATAACGTCATAAATATAATTTTCATCAATTATTTTCTTTATATCGAACCTTCCGGACTGGAAATATTTATAAATCCGCATATAATCTGGATATTCCTGCGTAAAATTATGGTAAGCTTTTCTAAACGCTGAAACTTTATCAATTCCAGTTTCTGAATTTTGAACTTCATCTTTAATTGTGGAATTCAGGATCAATGTACCGCGCAGGACAATGGAAAAAAAAAGTTCTTCTTTATTATTAAAGTAGAGGTAAAGAGTTGCTTTACTCAGTTCAACTTCATTGGCAATGTCATTCATGGAAACATCATCATAAACCCCTGAAAAAAATAATTTTTCAGCAGCATTAATTATATCGCTCCTTCGCTGTTTTTTTTCTCTTTTCCTCCGATCTCTAATGGACATTACCTTAACCTCTAAACAATGGTTAATAACTAACTAATTCATGGATACTCGGAACCGGTACTGGTATTCTTTTAACCTCTAAACAATGGTTAATAACTAACCTAGAGTTATTGTAATACTATGGTTTAATAATTGTGTAAACACTCAGTTTTTGTTATTTATATTGTGATACTTAGAAGAAATTCCTAAAATTTTCATAACTTCTAGAAAAACATCCCTGGTTAATAGAAACCCAGTGCTTTGGCGAAAATAAGCACACCAGCTCCAAAAATCCCTCCAAAACCCGCTACCAAAACTGATAATATGTTGATGGGGATCTTGAAAAAAGGCAGTATGTTCCAGACAAAGAGTAATATCCACCCGGTTAACATGTGCAAAAGAATACTAAAAGCAATTTTTCCTAGTTTAAAGAGAATTCCAATCCCAAAAACTCCCAAAACCACTAGGACAATGACAATAATAACCATGGTCAAGATATCCATATAGGCATTCCTCGTTGATCTAAAACAATTTCAATGGGATTATATTTTTTTAAGAAGTTATTTTACTATTTTCTGCGACAAATATCCTGATAACAAGCTGCTTGCATTCCATAGTTTTTAACCATACCTGCAATTTCTCTTTGATCCATCTTCTTATCTTCAAAGGACACAGCTTCCTCATGATACAAACTAAAGGGGGATTTTCTTCCTAAAATATGTATACTGCCTTTATGTAGTTTTAAACGTACAGTTCCACAAACTCGACTCTGCATATTGTCAATTAGCTGGTCCAAATCATCTCTTAAGGGTTCATGCCATAATCCATTATAAACCAGTTCAGAATAGGTTAATGATACAATTTCGGAGAATTTAAGCTCTTCCCTACTCAGGACCAGTTGTTCCAAGGCACGGTGAGCTGTTATTAAAAGACAAGCTCCTGGTGTTTCATAGTTTTCCCTTGATTTAAGGCCAATGATACGGTCTTCCATTATATCTATTCTGCCAATTCCATGCATGCCGGCAATTTTATTGCACTGTTGGATAATATTCAAAGGGCCCATCAGCTCTCCGTTAATTTCCGTGGGGACTCCTTCCTCAAAGGATATTTCAATAATTTCTGGTTTATCAGGAGCGTCTTCAGTGGAACAGGTCCAACTAAAGGCTTTTTCAGGGGTTTCCACCATTGGGTCCTCCAGAATACCTCCTTCTATTGAACGGCCCCACAAGTTCTCATCAATACTGTAAATCTTATCTGAAGGAAGTGAAATTCCATGAGACTTTGCATAGTCTATTTCTTCACTTCGAGTCAAGTTTAAATCTCTTATTGGTGCGATAACATCACTATCCGAATAGGATCTAATGATAGACTCGAAACGAAACTGATCATTTCCTTTACCAGTACAACCGTGAGCTATAGCAGTTGCCCCTACTTTTTCAGCGAGTTTGACAATTTTCATGGCAATAAGTGGCCGGGCTAGTGCAGTTGAAAGTGGATAACCTTCATAAACAGCATTGGCTTTGATTGCTCGGAAGATAAATTCACGAGCAAATTCCTCTTTAGCATCTATGGTATTATGTTCAAGTCCCATTTCAGTTGCTAATTTGGCTGGTCTTGTTATTTCATCCTCAGGTTGCCCCACATCAACACAAGCAGTTATAACTTTTTTATCATATTCTTCTTCAAGTAATTTTATGCATACTGAGGTGTCCAACCCACCGCTGAACGCCAGAACAACTTTTTCCATTTTTAAATCTCCTTAATTCTTATCTTTCGCTGGTATTATTATAACGTTAGAATAAAATATTGATTTAGTTATGATGGCAGCCATATAAAAAACTTTATAACAATTGTGTTAATGTAATTCTACAAACTTTAATAAATCATAATTCTTTTTTTTATTAACAAATCGTAAATTGCAATGTTACTCCCAATACAATTATTCATTGGATTAAGCTTTGACAACCTTTTTCAACTGTTTCCAGTATAGATGAAAGTGGAATAAGGTGCTTACTACCATTATAATACCAAATTCAGCATGCCAAAAATCAATGGTTAAATTCCAGGAAGAGGTTATGCCTTGGGTAATGACAATCATCAAGATTAAACCGGTTGCTCCAGTTACCAGAAAGCTGATAATAAGGACATAATTCCAAATTTTATAGAAAAAATCTCTTTTCAATCGGTTTTCTAAGTAAAAAAGGTAAGTAACCAGATAAATGATCAGGATGGTTATGGAGAGTGGAACTAGAAAATAATTTTCACTCGGAACAGATTTAGCATTTTGAATATCAGAAGAACTAATATTCGCTGCATTTCTGTCTGTTTCCCTATTTTCTGAACTGTTATTACTGGATGATCCTGAAGGGGACTGAGAATGGTCACATACACCATCTTGATTTGTATCTTCATATCGTGGGCATTGACCAGGAAATGGATCGTTTACAAGGCTGTAGGGGCAGTCATTCCAAGCATAAACGGCAATAGGGGTTAGAAAGATAATTAAAATCAATACATATATTTTTTTCAATATTTTCCCTCCCTTTCTTTATTTTGAAGGCGATCTGGGATTTTCCTGACCTTGGATGATTTCCAGTAGGAGTGTATGTGAAACAGGGCAATCCAGAACATGGCTATGCCCAACTTAATGTGCCAGTATAAAAAAACTTGACTAACTGGCAAAGCCAAACCATATTCAACAAGGCCCAAAAGTGTGAAACCAGTTCCAGCAGACACCAAAAATGTGAATAGAATTAATATGTTCCATAAACGGATGTGAACAGCCTTGTTTATAAAATTCTTATGATAAAGGGCGTAACTCCCAAAATAAGCTAATAACAACAGAATAGACACGATTATAAAGTCATATATCATAATAATCCTGATGGCCTTTTTTTTTAATATAACTTTTCTTTAATTATCGGATAAAAATTCTTCACTAAGATACTTTAATATATCAATGCTGTATTAATGTTTTTTAAGAAGTTAATTGTTATGTTGAAATAAATAGATCATTATCTGGTGTAAGAATGCAAAAAAAGAGTAAATTTGTCCTAGGAGCGATTATATTGCTTTCAGCTTTTTTATTTGTTTACATTGGATATTCAGTTTTCACACAGTCAGTTGAAGTTAAAAATCAATCTCAAAATCAGTCTAGAGAGGTTTTAACCATCGTAGATCTTCCTCAGATAGAGATTGCCCGGAATATGTCTGTTGATCAAGCCATCCAAAATCGTCGTTCAGTTAGAAGATTCAGTGCAACTCCCCTCACTTTAAAGGATGTTTCACAACTTTTATGGGCTGCTCAGGGCATAACAGATTTTGAAAGGAATTTCAGGACTACTCCTTCTGCTGGGGGTGTTTTTCCAATGGAAATCTATCTGGTTGCAGGTGATGATGGTGTTCAGGAATTAGATGCTGGTATATATCATTATAATCCTTTCAATCACACATTAGAAATGATTGTAAGGGGTGATATGAGATATAATCTTTCACAAGCTGCACATCAACAAAAATGGGTTAATGACGCTCCTATTAGTCTGATAATAACTGGAAATTATCTTAAGATGCAAGACAGATATTCTGATAAAAATTTGAGCACTAGATTTGTGGATATGGAAGCAGGCCATATTGGTGAGAATATATATTTGGAAGCAGTATCTCGTGGGCTGGGAACAGTGGCCATAGGATCATTCTATGACGATCAGATGATAAATCTTTTAAAGTTACCTGCCAATGAAACTCCTATTTACATTTATCCCGTTGGTAAAAAGGATAATTAATAAAAATAATGATTTTAAGGAGGATAATAAGGTTCAAACATGATAAGAGTGTTTGTAACTTCTGATTATATGGTGAATAATGAGGGTCTGTGGTGAAGATATGCGAGTTGATATTTCAACTATTGCACCAGATACTGGTGGGGATATTACTCTGAACAAAAAGTTCATGAAAGAATTAGTCCCTGGTGAAATTGGAAAAAATATTATTGATCTAGCAAAAAAAGGAACTCCCCTGTTAAAACTTGGATCAGGGAATCCTCGTATTTTTTTATGTGCGGGGATACATGGTAATGAACTTCCACCCCAATTAGCGTTTTTTCAACTACTGGATTATCTTGAAAATATGGAAATTCGGGGAACACTATTTATGGTGCCCATAGCCATCCCTTACGCCACGATGAAAAATTCACGCAGGTTTCAAGGATGGGATATGAATCGTAAGACGTCTAAAAAAGGATATATATCTAATACTATCTTAAAAACCGTTCAAAAATTAGCGGTTGCTGCTGCAGCAGATTTCCACTCAACTCAGCCTCAAAGTAATCCTGGAGTGGAAAGTGTGTTCTGTTCTAAAGAACCTTGTTACAAGAGTTTTCAAATAGCTGAACATATAACCAACCAAACATCTTCAAAAATCATATCACAAGAAAAAGCAGGTATTTTATATGGTGGGGCCTTAGAAGATGAGTTAAATATTAGCAAAATCCCCGCAGTGACTTGTGAAGTTGTTTCCAGAAACGGTTTAGTAGATCAAGGGAGTGTTGAAAGATCTTTTCTACAGATGAAGTCTTTCATGAGGTTTTTCAAGGTTATTTAACATTTTTTTCACTTTCAATTCAAATATCTAATGATCGTAGTGGATAAAACTTATAACAATCATTTTTAAATTGATATCATGTCTTCTTATAAAAAACATATTTTATTCTCACTTTTAATGGTCATTCCATTCTTTCCAGATGTATATTATTTGTCTTTGGCAGTTATCGGTGCTTCGATGGTTGATCTGGATAACAGTTTTCGCTACAGAAACCTGTTTATAATGGCCCTTTCAGGGGGAATTCTTGCATTCATATTACAATTTTTAAAATTAACTCCATTTCCAGGAATTTTGCTGATTAGCATTGCACTTTTTTTCTTTTTAGCCCAACACAGAGGATTTGTTCATTCAATTCCAGGAATATGCTTAACTACATTCTGTCTGGCCATTTTCATTTTAAGTTTCCAAAACATTTTAATCATTTTTAAACTAGATTACATGGTGGCAATTTACTTGACAGCAATTATAATGGGTGTCATGATCCTGAATAGAGGGGTGTTGATTTTATATGCTTTACTTGTTTCTGTTGGAATTTTTTTGATGCCTAAAACCAATTTTAACTTTTTATACATCTACACTGCACTGTTTGTTGGTTCTTTAAGCCATCTGTTTCTGGACCTTTTCACAGGGAATGGTGTTAAACTTTTTGAACCATTATGGAAGCACAGTTTTGGAAAATTAGAAGGATTGTTCTTTTTGGTGGTATGGGCAATTTTTGTAGTTCTATTTAATTTTTATCCGGGAAATGATTTCATCCTAACCTTTACCATGTTTATCAATAACATTATTGGAGTATTCCAAATATAAATCATTTTAAAACGTTTTTAACACTTACTTTAAAGAAAAATTACAATGTAAACTGTAATTCATTATAAAGGTGAGAATAACTTTTTTTTTTATCATCGAAATTTATAAAAGATTTAAATAGAGTCATCTGGACACTAATTTCGATGTTTTCCTGACCATCGAAACAGCGCACCCAACAATAGTCTCACCTGATTAACTCTTTTTTAGGATAAATATATCACTTCATGGCATAATAATTCATAATATCTGAAGAACCATGGATTTTTAAACTTTAAAGCATTTTATCTACTATTTCATAGTTTTTAATCCATACAGTGTAATTAAGAATTTTTAAATAATTGTAAGAAAATAGTATTAGCCGAAGATAAAAATAATTCTAAAATAAACTCATGGTTTTTTTCATGAATACCAGTTGTGAGTATTGTCAGATCATTGGTGGATATGGGGAACTCATTTGGGAGACAGATTATTGGAAAATATATCTTGCACCAAGTCAGCGCTATCTGGGAACTTGTGTGGTAGCCCTGAAAAGGCGTTCTCAAGATTTATCCCAAGTAGAGGATGAAGAATGGATTGATTTTGCTTATGTTGTTAAAAAACTTGAAAAAGCCCTGGAAACTACTTTTAACCCCACACTTTACAATTGGAGCTGTTTTAAGAACTCAACTTTCAGGAGTAAAAATCCTAATCCAGAAATTCACTGGCATTTTATTCCCCGATACAAATATCCAGTGAATTTTGATGGTATTGTTTTTAAAGATCCTGATTTTGGCCACATTCCTCTTCCAATAAAAAAAGAGATTCCCGAAAAAACAATGGAAAAATTGGCCCAAAAAATAAAAAAACTTCTGATTTCAAACATCTAAGTTAATTCAGGTTGTAAACATGATACAAATTAAAAGAGCATACGAAGAAGTAAATGAAACTGATGGTTTCAGAATATTAATTGATCGTTTATGGCCCCGTGGCTTAAGCAAGGAAAAATTAAAGATAGATCTATGGCTTAAGGAAATTGCTCCATCCAATGAGCTTCGAAAATCATTTGGACATGATCCCCAGAAATGGGAAGAATTCCAATCCCAGTACATAGATGAGCTTAAGGAAAAAACAGATCAATTAGAACAAATCAAAAAAATCGAAGAAAAAGAAGGAAATTTAACCCTAATTTATGCAGCTAAAGATGAAAAACATAACAATGCTGTGGTTTTATTGGAAATACTAAAAAATTATCAACAATGAAATTTTCAAGTAAAAATCTTCATGATTTTGAATATTATAAATGTTTTCATTCATTGTGTGTCACGGTAGCTTTTTTCCAAACCACCTCCGTATAATTGAGACGATTAATGTTTTTCGCGGGTCCTGTCAAGTTATACAGTATACTCACAGTTTTTTCAATTATTTCGCTGCATATATCCTCAAAAACAATTTTTAACATCTAAAATTAGAGTAATCAAGCCTATATTCTCAAATATTTCCTTAAATTAGAACATTATCTTTCAAATTTTCTTTTTAATTATAATTGGACATCTCATCTTCTAAAACATCTCACAACATGGATCAGGGCATGGAAATTTCGTTTTTATCAGGAGTAAAAATTAATTTAGTTATATTTATATATCATGTTTTATAATGATGAATTGTAATTTAGCATGGTCATAATATGGCCAAGATGAATCCCATAATTGGAATGAAAGATATAAATTCGGGATTTATAATTTCGCAATGTTAACTGTTGATGATACATCGATATTAAAGATTAAGGGGCTAATTTAACATGTTTATAACTAGAATATTCTACGGAATCGCCTATTTTATTGTATTAATATGGGAAATAATCAAGGCCACCATAGATGTTGCTATTCGGACTGTTAATGGTAATGTTGATCCAATTATTGTGGAAATACCTACAGTTCTTAAAAGACCAGTTTCACAGACTGTTTTGGCCAACAGTATCACTCTTACACCGGGCACGCTTTCCATAGATCTTGACTCTGAAAATCAAGTGATAAAAGTTGCAACAATTGCTCCAAGAGAAAAAGAGGACATAATTCCATTTGAATCTTATATTAAAGGTATGTTAGAATGAGGATGTTAGAATGAGTATATTAACATTATCTGAATATATTTTACTGGCTGCTTTAGCCATATATGCCCTTGCATCTGTGCGCATCGTCACCAGGAAAACCATTGGAATGGGCCTGGTTGGTTTGGCTGGATTAAGTATTGCAGTGGCCACAATTCTTATCTTAATAAATAACCTCTACCAAATAGCTTTCTGCAGAGATATAGCATTGGCCCTTGTACTTCTGGGTCCGGTGGGAACTATAGCCTTTGCCAGAGTTTTAAGGGGGAATATTTAATGGATGATATTTTTACTATTATAAAGGCTGTTTTACTCCTAACATCCGCTGTTCTGGTGCTTTTAGCAGCTTTAGGAATATTAAGGTTTAAAGATGACCTTGAACGGGTGTTATACGCTAGAATACATATATTGGGGGTGGCAGATGTTGCCTGCATTCTGGCCCTTCTGGTTCTGGGAGAACCACTACTAGCTGGAGCTTACTTCATACTGGTTCCTTTTGCAGCTCATGCCATAGCCAATGGGTTCTACTATGGGGAGGATAAATAATGATTGAATATATACTCATGATAGTCACGATTTTAGGAGCAATCCTAGCGCTTATGCAAAGAGATCTTCTAAAAGCAGCTATTCTAACCGGAGTCCCAGGGGCTGCCATAGCTTTCCTATACCAGTATCTTCTGGCTCCGGATGTGGCCCTAACTCAGGCTATTGTAGGATCAGCCATTATTCCAGTGTTTTTTGCTTTGGCAGTCTATAAAACACGCAGGGTGGAGGAATAATTATGATAATAGATGTTCAATTAGCTTCACTGTTTACAGCTGTAGCACTGGTTGTTATAGGAATTTTTGCTGCAGTTTTCCTTGATAATTTAATCAAAAAGGTCATCGGACTGGCTTTCATTGGCGATGGTGTTAACCTGTTTTTGATCTCAATGGGGTACAAAGCCGGTGGAATAGTCTACATACAATTACCAGGAATGGCAGCAGACTGGTTTGCACAAAATTCTGCTTATCCCCTTCCTTTTGCTCTAGTATTAACCAGCATTGTTATTGGCGCCAGTACCATGGCAGTGATGCTGGGAATTATAATTGTACTTTATAAAAAACGCGGATCCATCAGCGCATCCAAGATTCTGGGAGAGTAGTCAAATGTTCTGGTTCAATTCTAAACAAATTATAAACCTCCTTTCAGGATTGAAAATCCAAATCGGAGATTGTAATGATAATAAGGAGGTCATAGTTTGAACTTCCTAATAGCATTAATGGTTATTGTTCCGATATTATGTGCTTTGTTTTTAAACTTACTCCATAAAAAGGATCGGACTATTAAGGTTGTAACAGTTCTTTTGGCTTTAACCTTACCTGCTCTGCCTTTACTTGCTAACTATGGTTTGCATTACTTTGGTGGTTATGTTCCTTTAGTAGAAAATCCAACTTTGGCCAATAATTTACCTCCACTGATAACCGACACTGCTTTAAACACATTTCACCCGGCTATAACTTACTCATTCCAGAGTGCACAGCAGCTATTTGTGTTTATTTTTGGGTTAGTGGCCCTTTTAGCAATTTTTGTCTCAGTATTTGAAACTCGCCGTCCATCTGGAGTATACGCCTATATGATGTTCATGGGAGTTGCAGCAGTAACTGCAGTGATATTAACTGATGACATATTCAACTTGTATGTTTTCTTCGAGATAGCAGCCTTGGCCACAGTGGGAATAGTTCTGGTATCCAATGTAAAAGGTAACTATGAAACAGCCCTCAAATACATGATAATTGGAAGTATAGTAGCACCTTTGCTCTTATTGGGAATAGCTCTTCTTTTAGGAGTAACTGGAAATGTAAACATTACTGATATCATCTATTCAATTAAAAACGGTCTTGTAGATCCACAAAATCCAGTTATCCTGATGGCATGTGCTTTAATTGTATTCGGATGGTTATATGGATCTGGACTACCACCATTCCACACTATAAAATCAGCCATCTACAGTAAAGCCCTCCCCAGTGGAGCTGCACTAATGCAAGCCTTTTCTGTTTTCATATTTGTTGCAATGGGAATTATAATCCTTAGAATATTTTCATATCTGCCCTTCTCACAATGGGTTATCCTGGGAGTGTCACTAATGGCAATGATTTTAGGCATTACCATGGCTATACTCCAGACAGATCTTAAACGAATGATCGGATTTTTAGCAGTGGGAGAACTGGGATACATAGGCATAGGGCTAGGTCTGAGCACTGCTTATGGGATAACAGCAGGACTTTTCCAGGCAGTTAACGAAGCAATGATAACTGCAATATTATTCCTTGGATTTGGTGTAGTGTTATACCAAACCGGAATCAGTGACACCCGTAAACTTGGTGGAATGATGGTCAAAACCCCTCTGGTGGCATTCCTGGTGCTTTTAGGAGGATTTGCCATGGCAGGAGTTCCCCTTTTAAACGCTTTCCAGAGTAAACTAATGCTAATCCAGGGATCCATAAAGGCGGGTCTTCCAGAATTAGGGGTTATAATGATACTCCTAAGTATTGTGACATTCATGACATTTATGAAGGCTTTCCATGCAGTTTACCTTCGACCAATGCCTGATGAACTAGTAATAAAACATGAAAAGATACCAAAAGCAACCATCATAGCCATGCTGGTATTGCTGGGGGTATGTCTAATATTTGGTTTGTTCCCACAAGTCGCAACCAGTTATCTGCAGCCATTGGCAACTAGCTTAGCAGGAGGTATACTATGAACCTCTACGACCTAATAGTGAAAAAAATAAAGGACATTCAGGGAGTTGGAGATGAAAGTCCAGTGACAAACATATCGACTTCATCTATGTTAACTGCAGAAATAACTCTAATTTCATCAATACTAGTGGCTCTAATAATGCTCAGACTGGTGAACAAGGTACTGATGATTGTCGCGGTACTAGTTGTTTTATTCACAGTTTTAACAGCAATGCCACTTATGCCTAAATTCAAAAAGGAACAGAACGATTCACTGGCATCTATGATGTTTTATATAGTAATAGCACTAGCAATAGTAATTACCCTATTTTACTGGGGGAATTTAAATGTCTGAAGGGATACGAAATATTATCATGGGATTTTCACTGGTTATATCCACAGTAGCCCTATTCCAATCCACATATCAATTTAAACAACTCATCTACCCAGGTATAAGCTACTTGTATAACTATGTCGGCACTAACATAGCTCCCAATATGGTGACCATAGTCGTGTTTGATTGGAGGGGATACGACACCCTCGGAGAAGCTCTCATATTAGTAACAGCAGTTATTGCTGTTTTACTGGTATTTGGACGTGGAAGAGCACAATTAGGAGGTAAATAAAATGAGTACCATACTCAAAATATTTGTATTTCCAGCAGCCATGGTGGTCATGTGTCTTGGTGTATTAACCATTCTAGGTGGGCACATTACTCCTGGAGGAGGATTTCAGGGCGGAGCTATGATTGCAGCAGGACTTATATTTTGTTTAATTGTATATGGTCTCAAAGAAAGCCCATTTAACCTTTCTCATGATTTTCTTTCAGCGATAGAAAGTATTGGGGCATTAGCATACGTTTTCCTGGGCCTAGCTGGTCTTTTATTTTCAGGATTCTATTTGTACAACCTTGGAGTTGACCTTTACAACATTGTACCTGCATCAATACAAGCCATCTTCAATTACTCTGACCCCACAAACGCAGGAATAGTGCCCTACCTAAATTTCGTGGTTGGATTAAAAGTTATGGTGGGGTTATCTGCAATAGTATATGCATTCCTAGCATTCAGGGAATATGGTGAAGAAGCTGTAGATGAACCAATCGAGGAGATCGAATAATGATAATATATTTTGGACCACTAATATTTGGATTCTTACTTGGATTCATCCTGGGCACCAGAATTAGGACAAATCCAGAGAGCGGACTTAAATTTGACGCCTCAGTGTATCTAATTTTCATCATAGTTGCCTTTATCATTTCTTACTTACTGGGCCCATTCCCTTACTACGAAGATCTTCCATTAGCAAACGGTTTTTTAGCCGCTGCAATTGGAATCATCATGGGTAAATTAATATTTGGAAGGGAGAAAATCCCTCAAAAAACATAAAAATTAACCAAAAAAAATATAACGTAATCTTTAAAGGAGCAAATAAAATATTTATGGGATATTTATTCATCCATACACTAAATAACTAAAAAAATAAAGTTGGAAGGTAAAACTCATGTTTTTAACAACCAAGAAATGCAAAGGCAGCGGAGAATGCATCCAAGAATGTCCTACAGGGGCTATTCGCATGGTTGAAGGTAAAGCATTCAGTTGCATAACTTGTGGTGCATGCGCCGAAGCATGCCCCAACCGGGCCATTTCACGCAACAAATACGGAGGATATGTAGTTGACAGGGCAAAATGCAATGCTTGCGGTGTTTGTGAGCTTACCTGTCCTGTAAACAACATCACAATCGAAGACGGGGTTGTGAAAGGAATATGTGCTCGATGTGGCATATGTGTCCCGGCATGTCCTGAAAAAGCACGAGTAGATGCATACGACCTCATTGAAGACCGGCAACTCAAATTCCTGGAATCACTGAACTTGACAGTTCAACCACCTATCCGCTCAAAGAAGGTGGATGAAACTGCCGAAAGAACCAGCCTAGTTACTGATAGTGATAAATGCACCCTTTGCCGACGTTGTGAATACTACTGTCCCACAGGGGCAATAATTGTTGATGTAGAACCTCAGGGTAAATGTACAGAATGTCGAATTTGTGAAGATGTATGCCCTGTTGATGCCATAGAAAACTGCACAATAGATCCTGAAAAATGCACATTATGTCTTAAATGCATGAAAGAATGTCCTAACCAGGCCATATATGTGGATGATTTCCAAGTTAAGATCAAAAAACTGGATGTTTGGGAAAAAATAGAAGGAAAAATAGTATCTTGTCTAAACTGTGGCCTTTGTGCTGAAGCTTGTGAAAGCGGAGCACTCAAAATGATCGACGGCCACCTACGCTACGATCCCACTTTATGTGAGGAATGTGAAACCACCGCATGTATCGAAGATTGTCCAGTGGAAACCTTACGATTATCTGACGAACCAGAAAGAAGAATTAAAGGATTCTGTGTTTCCTGCGGAAAATGTGTCAAGGCATGTGATATCAACGAAGCCCGGAGCTTCAAAAATGTCACTTGGGATGGATCTATCTCTGAAGACTGCATTTCATGCGGAATTTGTGCAGAAGTATGTCCAAAAGATGCTATCACCCTTCATAGAGGCACTATAGAAGTTGACACTAAAAAGTGTGTCCTATGTGAGAAATGCGCAATTCACTGCCCTACCAATGCCATTCCAACCACAACCATGCACAAGAAAGCCATCAAGGAAGGATTCACCTTTGTGCAAGATAAACTGTGCATGAACTGCAAACTATGCGCCAAAATATGTCCAGAAGAAGCCATCAAAGAGGATGATGATGGTAAAATGGTGGTGGATGATTCTAAGTGCATCTATTGTGGTGCATGTCGTAATGCTTGTCCTGCCAAGGCCATACTATTTGAAAGGGAATTTGAGGTGGAACCATGAAAAATTTAGTCCTTATATTCCTGGAAGGCGCTTACACTAATCTAAAAAGGATATTATTCGCCAGTGACCGGGTAACGGACATGGAAGTCCGGAACATGATCCTAGAAGGGAGGGTAACACCCACTGAAAAAGTGGCCAAGGCTTCCTGTATTGGATGCGGAGGATGTAAGAATGTATGCCCCACTGAAGCCATAGAAATGGTAGACCTAGATGAACCCGTTGAACTAATGGAAGGTCTGGTTAAAACCCAGTTACCAGTACTTCACAGTGAAAAATGTGTAACATGTTATTATTGTCATGATTTCTGCCCAATTTATGCATTGTTTGGAGAAGCAGGAACCATACATCCCAATGATGTTGGCGAAGTTGACTTAGACATATCCGAACTTATGGAAAAGCCTGTAAAAATATCTGAAGATAAGATCGCATACATATCCCAATTTTTAGCTGATAGCACCATTATAAGGAAAAGAAAAGATTAGGAAAAAAATCTCTGAATGAACATTTTAATTAAAACCATACAAAAATTTTTAAGAGGAATCATATGAGCCTAAAATCATATTCTAGGGGTCGAGCAGTACATGTCATGTTAGTGTACACAGGAGGATGCAACGGCTGTGATATAGAAATAGTAAACTGTATACTCTCCCCCAAATTTGATGCCGAACAGTACAAAGTCTTTTTGACATGGAATCCACGAGAAGCAGATGTCTTGGTGGTCACTGGACCAGTTACCAAATACAATGAACAACCACTACGAGAAATTTACAAAGCCATACCTGAACCTAAAGCTGTTGTAGCTGCCGGAGCCTGTGCCCTAATGGGTGGAGTTTATAAGAACTGCCATGGTGATATACCCTCAGAAGAAATTTCAGGACCAGTGGACCAAATAATACCAGTTGATGCTAAGGTCCCTGGTTGCGCAGTAAGGCCACAAGATGTAGTGGCAGGATTAGTATCAGCATTACCTCTATTATTGAATGCCGACTAAAAAAAATAAAATCAATATCACGAATTTAATAATAAAACTCATGAAGGTGTAACATAATGGACGATAATAAAGAAAACCGGACGGTTATTGAGGCAGAAGTTCCCATGGGAACAGTTCACCCAGGAGCCCTCGAACCATACCGGCTAAGACTCTTCGTGGAAGATGAAATCGTCCGCGATGCGGAGATGACTGTGGGAGTCAACCATCGGGGAGTAGAACGGATCATGGAAGGCTTACCAGTTGAAAAAGCCAACAGCCTAACTGAAAAAATATGCGGAATCTGTTCTAACAGCCACATCTGGAACTCATGCCGGGTGGGAGAAATAGCACTGGGAATAGAAGTACCAGAACGAGCAGTTTATATAAGAGTTATAATGGGCGAACTAGAAAGGTTACATAGTCACCTGCTCTATCTGGCCCACGGATCTGAAGTATTAGGTCATGAAACATTTGCAATGCGACTATTTTACATCAGAGAAACAGTAATGGAATTATTGCGCATGATAGGTGGGAACCGTGTTCAATATGGTTCAGCTGTGCTGGGAGGAGTTAGACCACGCTGTGAACTTGACCAAATGCGGATCCAGAAACTATCTGAAGGAATAGAATTATTAAAAGAGAAATTGAACGACTTTGCCAATCGATTTGTTTCTGATCCCCTGGTTATGAGCAGAATAACTGGAGTCGGTGTCACTAAACCAGAAGATGCACTAAGATTAGCCTGTTCAGGACCTACACTGAGGGCTACAGGTGTTGAGATGGACCTTAGGACTGGAATGTATGAGTATGATTCTTTTGAATTTGATGTAATCACTCAAGATGATGGAGATGTGAAATCTCAGCTGCTGACAAGGGTTTTCGAAAACTTCGAATCAATAAAAATCATCCAACAAGCAATTCGTAACCTGCCCGATGGCCCAATAACAAACAGGAGTTGGGAAATGCAAGACACTCCCATAACCAAAAGTTATATTGAAGTCCCCCGTGGAACACTATACCATTCTTATGCCTTAGAAGATGGCAGAGTAAGAAACAGTGTTATCCGCACCCCATCTATGGCCAATATTGGGGCTATGCAGTATTCTGCTATTGGTCATCATATTACAGATGCCCAGCTTTGTATAGTTCAGTGCGACCCCTGTTTCACGTGTACTGATCGGGCAATTCAAATTATCAAGAGATGAGGAGAATAAACCATGGAACTTACATACCCTTTAATAGCAGTAATAGGCACCTTGGCAACATCTTTCATAGTGAGTCTCTTCTTACCCGGAATTGAAAGAAAATTCATTCACGCCCGGATACAACAAAGAGTAGGTCCACCAATTACCAGTCCAGGGATCATGGCACCAATCAAATTCTTCTTTAAACAAACCATAAATCCAGAATCTCCAATGCCTAAATTGTACAATGCACTTCCTTTAATCAGTATAATCATAATTATAATCCTTTTATTGGTGTTAATTCCTCAAATGTACTTTTTAGGAGCTTTAACCAGCATCATTGCAGTTATTGGATTGTTGAAAGTTGAAGAAATAATGTATATGTTCATGGGTAGTTTGTCCAAATCCGTACTCTCAGTACGCATGCCATTCCCAGATCGGGCCAAAGGAGCAGCACATCCCAACACTCCCAGAACATTTTTCGAAGAACTGAGCAGTCTCCGGGCATTCAGACTCATTGCTTTCGGATCATTTCCAATTTACATTGCACTATTCGTGTCAGTGGCCATGACTGGCAGTATTTACTTAACAGATATTGTAGCCTACCAGCAGGCAAACGGGCCAATACTATTCACATTGTCCGGAGTTTTGGGGGCAATCGTATTTTTCATCGGATACATGATCCTACTCAACGAGTACCCCTTCGCCATATTGAAGGGCAAACCTGATGTTGTGGAAGGACCTTACCTAGAATACGCTGCAAAATACCGGGCATATGTCTATATAACCCGAGGATTCCTCATGTTCACACTGGCCACCTTATTTGCCACCCTATTTTTGGGAATAGCCCCTAACATATTAAACCCGAATTTCATAATCACATTGGTTGTGGCTCTCATCTTCCCAATGATTATGGCGGTTATGAGTGCATTTTCCCCAATATTCACTTACAAACAGTTCTACCCTACAGTTGCCGGTGTATCAATAGTGGGTGTCCTGGCAATAGTAGCAGCTCTACTTTAATAGATAAAAAAAAGTAGAATAGATATGATGGTGATCAAATGAAAATTGTGATAAGACCCCTACATATAATGAGCTTAGGGGGTTACATTGTTGAAACCGAGTTTCCTTACAGGAACGTTATCGTGGTAAACCCCACAGAGGAACACATAAAATTAGAAGTACCGGTATTCACTGAAGATTGGATTGAAGAACAAAGTAAATTAGGATTAGAACTCATTCCACTTACTGAGGAAGATAACTATCTAAGCAATTTCCGCAAAGCCCAAGCCAAATTAGATAAATTAAAGGCTGAAAAAGGGGTATAGGTAGGTATTTAAAAAACATCTTAGTAAATTATCCCTAGCAATTTATCCCTAGTAACTTATCTTTTATCCATATCAAATCTTATTTGGCGACTAACCCTTAATGCAAGGGCTGCTGTTAAAAGAATTATTGGCAAACCCTGAAATTTTGGGGCCAGAGACAAATCAGCAACTCACAATCCTTTCTGGAAGCCAGAGACAGATCAGCAACTCACAATCCTTTCTGGAAGCCAGGACGGTTTCATCTCAACCACATCTTCTTTTCGAAGAGGCACAGTACCGCCCAAATGCCTTCCATTATGAACACCCACTCAAGGGTTTGAAAACCCCTGCACCTTCCATAACTTCCCTGGCTTGGTTTATTGCAATATCTAGTCTTTTCTGGTCGTGTTCAGTGGGTGATTTGTTAATTCCACCATCAGCACCAGTAGAACCTTTTTTTCAGAATCAGCTAATTTTTACCATCAAACCAATCCTATCTTGAATTTTAACTTTTTTTCTTTAATAATATTCCATCTTCGATTATTCAGTTTTACAATCATCTCACAATAGCATGCTTTTGGTTTGGAGAAACTCACCAAGTATGATCTGGTTCTTTTGAGAGAGTAGGAGAGGACTGAACTGTCTTTGGAACCCTTCTTTCAGAACATCTTTCTGTAAATTACTATTTCCTAAAAGTAAACGTACCTTTTCTTGAATATCTTTCCATTATATTGGGAGTATAGTGGATTATACAGTAGTCATGGTATAGGTTGTAGATCAGTTTCAGTCATCTCTAATTTCTATTTATTTTCTTCTTCTCCAGGTCCCATATCTTTCATCATGAAGAGTATAACTTTTAACAGAACTCCAGATAATGCTTTGGTTAAAAAGCCTATTTTGGCAGGTTGGTAGTACTCTTTTCCCTGGTAAAACTGGTAGTCGGCAGGCAGATACTCATTCGCATTCTGGGATATAGTTTGGACTATACGAAAACCCATGTAATCTTTTAAACCAACACTTTGCTTTTTTTTGTTTGGCGTTTTAAGGGATTTATCAAACTCATGTGCCGATTTTTCCAGGTTTTTGGTATTTTTTTTAATTAAACCATTGGTGGGTGGCCATGGCGCTTTGGTTAGGCCACATTTACCAGCAACTTTGTATCCCCATGATTCGACCACTGTTTCCATGTAGTTTAGGGTTTCTTTACTTCCCATGCCTCCAGTTGTGCATAGCAGCATGGCTTTTTTGCCGTGATATTCTGGTCGATGGCAGAGGTATGCTAATCTGTCAATATAGTTTTTTAGGAGTGCACTGACTGTCATTACGTAAACTGGGGATCCTATCACTAGGCCGTCAGCTTCAAACATTTTTTCTTGTATGATTTCACGGCCATCTTTTAATGGGCAGAATTCAATTCCATTGGGCACACAGTTAAAGCATCCTGTGCAGGGTTCAAGATTAGCATCTTTGAGGAAAAGGTATTCGAATTTGTAATTTCCTTTCTTTTTCATTTCTTCTTCTAGTTGGCGAGCGGCTTGGTAAGTGTTTCCCTTTTTTCGGGGGCTTCCTATTATGGTTAAAATTTTCATATTTTCAGCTCTTGTTTTTATTTTTTTTCGTTTTTAATGGCTTTTAGGAAGAATTCATTGTGGTCGGTCATTTTATCCAGGGCCAGGTCCATGAATGAATCGAAGTCTTCATCGTACCTGAGGATGTAGTATTCGAAGAACAGGTAGATGGGGAATGAGAAATATTCTTGGGCTAGTATTTTTGGGTTTAAGGGTTTGATCATCTTTTGGTCTATCATCATCTGGAAAGTGTCCTCCCAAATTTTCAGTGGAGTTTCTAATAGTTCTTTTTTGAAAAATTCCCTTATTTTTTCATTGTGAAATGTTTCAATGGATACTAAACGCCATATTTTCTCCATTTTGGGGGTGGTTATTTGTTCAAGGTACATTCGGGTTCCTTGTTGTAAATAAATTTCAGGGTCCTCAAGGTCCGGTTCTATTACTTGTGTTCCTTTTTCCTCAGAAATCTCACCGCCATGGAGTTCTAACATGAAATAATCTATTATGGCATCTAAAATGGCTTCTTTATTTTTATAATGATTGTAAATTGAACTTTCACGTATTCCAACTTCTTGAGCTATTTTTCGCACAGAAACAGCGTTGAAACCCTTCTCTGAGAATAGATCAAGGGCCACATCAAAGATTCTTTCTTTAGTTGTTTTGGATTTTTCATCAGTTTTTTTATTCTTCATGGCAGTGCACCGATTGTTAACTAACGTTCGGTAATAGTCCACTTGGCAAACTTAACTTTTAAAATGTACATTTCTGTACATTAAAAGTGGATATTTAACTAACGTTCGTTCGCTTCATAGGATAAGTTTACTATCATCTTATATAAAACTAACGTTCGTTCGGAAAAGTAATAAATATGTGGATGCATGTTATTATAGGATATTAGAAATATAATTAGCGTTACAGTAATAATGTTAAAATATGACTAGATCCATGTCAATACATAAATCAATCCATGGTAATGTTTTTTTATTATAATGATTCATTATTAATCATTAATCATGTTGTGGAAAGGCCCTGGATGGCGATCCTAGTGATAGGCATACTATACTTAATGACTTACGGAGAAACCATGATGACCAAACTAAGAGAAGCAATCGCTGCAGGATTAATAACAAACATATTATTATGCTATTTAGGCATTGGACAGGCTGCCGGTGTGGAGTTAACAGCCTCTCCATTTCAGGATAGCACGATAGGGTCTTAGAAGCGCCAAGCAGCCGGGGTTCAAATCCCCACTTCACAACTTTAATTTGATGTGATAAGTGAGGGGGAACATTAAGATGGATTTTGATAGAATTCTTAAAGATCATGAAACTGAAAATATAGAATTTAAATCTTCTGTATCTCTAAGGAAAAAAATAGGGATAGCAATTTCTGCCTTTTCAAATAAAGAAGGTGGATTAATTTTTGTAGGGATAGATGATGCTCGGAATATACTCGGTTTAACTGTAGGTAAAAATACCTTGGAAGATTTAGCAAATTATATTATTGCAAATACTGATCCACGTTGTTATCCTTCGATTAAAGTTGAAACTATAGGTGATAAAAAGGTCATTGTTATTGAAGTTCATGAAAGTGACGAAAAACCCATTTTTTTTAGAGGTCGGGCCTATGTTAGGGTGGGAAGAACTAATCAGATACTTTCAGCGTCTCAAGTGAGAGAATTTTTTGAAAATGGGAGATACAGTATTTCATGGGATGAAAAAGTTCTTGAAAAGGCTATTTTAGATGATATAGATGTTAATAAGGTAAAATGGTTCTTAGAAAATGCTGAGTCAGAACGTAATCGAGATATAGATCCACAAACGCCTGTTCGAGAGGCTTTAAACAAATTAGATCTATTAAAAGATGATTCGTTAACGAATGCAGCTTTACTTCTATTTGGAAAAAATCCTCAAAAATTCTTTTTACAAGCGCAAACTAAATGTGCAAAGTTTATAGGCAATAATTTAGACTTTGATGACATGAAAATATTTGATGGAAGCCTATTTGACCAAAGAAAAGACGCTTTGAATTTTGTAATTAAACATATTAAACATTCTGGTATAATTAAAGGCACTGAAAGGGATGAAACACTTGAATATCCTATAGTGGCCTTAAGGGAAGCAATAACCAATGCTATTTGTCATAGGGACTATCAATTAAGCTCAAATGTTCAAATAAATATATTTGACGATAGGATTGAAATTTGGGGCTGTGGGTCTTTACCTGGAAACTTAACTATAGATGATTTAAAAGTTGAACATACTTCAGTTCCAAGAAATAAACTAATTGCAAAACGTTTCTTTGATATTAAATTTATTGAAAACTGGGGAACCGGAACATTACGAATGATTCAATCTTGTATTGATCATGGTTTACCTGAGCCTATTTTTGAGATTAAATCTGGAAATTTAGTTGTTACAATTAATAAATATAAATTTTCATTATTAACAGTAAAAGATCTTGAAAAAAGCCAGCAGAAAGCTATAGATTATTTATTAGATCATGAAACAATAACAAACCGTGAATATAGGGAATTAAATCCTGGGATAGATAGAAATACAGCTACAGATGAATTAAAAGATTTGGCCAATAAAGGGTTTGTTATATCTAAAGGTAAATTGGCATCTACGTATTATATACTAAATAAATAGTGAATTTGATTAATGCAAAGTTATGCAAGGCTATAGTAGGTTATGCAAAGTTATGCAAGGCTATAGTAGGTTATGCAAAGTTATGCAAGGATATATCTATTAATGCAAAGTTATGCAAGGATATCCTGTTACTGTGTTTTGCTGACATCGGAAATAGGAAACTTAATGAATTAAAACTAGTTCATTCCTACTAATAACTGCAATCTCCTATGTATATTTCTTAGCCAATGATTATAGTTGACCCACACCTACCTACCATATCCTTCTACTCCCTGCTATTTCCTTCATACATAAATCAGTGTATGGATGTATGCATTGATGGATGGATATGTAAGTAAATTAATCAGTAATCAAGTCCTATTATTATATCTTACATCATCCAACTGCATGTGCCATCAATATTAGGAACACGCCGAGCATTATAAAAATCGTATAAATTCTCGTTTTTTATCAAATTTATCTTCTAATTCATGGTAAGTCTCTGTAATCAAGGCTTCTACTTTAACCTCTTTGTCTAGCATCCTGCTAATCTTGTTGGTATAAACCTTATCAAAATGAACATTAATTTTATTATTCTTAGAATCCTTAATAGTAAAATTGTAATAAAACGTATTGATAACCCCTAAAACCCCTTCAATGATGATCTTTTTTTCAGTGGGTTTTTGTTTAATACCAATCACTTTATAAACTGATTCAGCAAATTCATTAGTTATTTCGGTTTTTTTAGCTTTCAGTGGCTTAAATTCATCAAATAGAGTTACATTTACTTCTTTTTTAGAGACAACACCCATGAAATTTTTATATCTCTTCATTGGTTCGGGGCCTAATTTTTCAGTTTGGTGTTTAAGCAATTCTACGTTATCGCCACATTCGAGTAGGTCATCGAACCTATCAAAAGCAATTTTGACAAAAGAACTAAAACGAGTTTGTGGATCTGTTCTAAGGATCATCCTTAAAGATCCTGCTGCAACTTCTACTAATCCTAAACTAGTACCTTCCATTATTTCAACAGGGGGAGATTCGTTTAATTGTACAGGTTTACCTTTACCAGTTTGAGCAAGCGGAATTATCATTTTTTGGAAAGACCTTGAAATATCTGCAAAATCATCTAATAAAATAACTTTATCGTTATTATCTTTTATAACTACATCAAATAGGTCGATATTATGAAACTCGTTTGATTCGTTTAGTTCATTAATCAATTCGGTTTCTAATCCTTTTAAATAATTCAAATTGAATTCTAACGCAGGGTCATCATCATCTGGAAATTCAGAAAGTAACTCTTCATTTAAATGAATAAGCTCTCTTACGTCCTTCAATTCTTCTTCAATAATAAAAGGATTCCTAAAATCCATAATAGCCCTCATCTATTTATTTTTTTGCAGCTCTACTATTCCTTTGGAAATACCATTCCTATCCCTAGTAAACCATTTATACCATTTTTCATTTTGTCGCTCTGTTAAAACATATTTTGGATGATTTTTTGGATAAACAGGAACATATTGTGTATGACAATTATATTTACTTCCCATATACTCTTTATTGGAAAAATTCAGCCTTTCAGCAAGTGGAGTAATTTTCAGATCATTAAACTTCATTGTATCATAATGTACAGTTAAATCAATATCGTTTGGTTTCGGTTTTTCGGTAACATAACTTCCCCCGATCCAAACTTTAAGTAATATTGATTTAAATCTACCAGAATATGATTGATAGTTTGAAAAAAGCTCTTTGCGTTTATTTATATCGTCAACTTGCACAAAACGTTCAACGAATTCTGTTAAAGGAGGTAAATAACAACCTTCTGGAAGATATCCTTGTTCGTTAAGGTCGGGCAATACATTTGACATATTATTAACATCATAGTTAATAATTTATAAATATTGCTAATTGATGCTAGCCTATGTCTGAAGCACTTAAACCAGCCCGACCAAATAAAAAAACATTGTTTAAGTAAATATAATAATAGCTCCGGTAATTTACTATATCCTACAACATCTCTATCATTTCCTTCATGTATGGATCTGTGTATGAATTTATATATTAATGGATGTATGTAGATAAGCGAATTGATGTGTTGTTTAACAAATTATAATACTTTCAATACATCCAAACACGCTTTATCAACTTTGGGAATTATTTCGTTAATTACAGCTCTTTTAGCTTCGCCATCAGTTTGGTCGCCATTAATAATTATTGGGTTTGGATATTCGAAGTAAACCTGAACTAGAACTCTACACATCCCACCAGGAAATTCTAAATCAATTTTTCTGAAGCCTTGAAGACCATTTAGGGCTTTTTCTATTTCAGTTTTAAAAATATCCATTTTTGTAGGGGTTACATGAAGACATGCACAAATTTGAGCTAAGCTGCGATGTGGGTTCGTTTCGTCCTGAACCTCAAAACATATGGTTTTTCCTAATAATTTTTTTTCCACATAAACACCCGTTATTTTTTGTGTTTCGTTTTATCTGCAAGAGTATATTTAGTCCCTTTAGGCCCTGGAGGCAATCTTTTACCTTTAACACCAGTAACTTCTCCACCTGTAGACTTTTTGTATTGACCCGAAATTGGAACTTTTTCCCCGGGTTTAAGACCTTTAGTCTTAGATTTTTTTGCCATTAAATCACCATTTATAAAATAATTATTTCCCTGCATTTTTAGCAGCTTCTTCTACCCACTTACTAAAGTTATTATAACCCCCATCATTTACCCAATCGTAAGTTTTATACAACGTCCCAAAGTATAGCGAGTTTCCATTGGCATCTTTATCAATTTCACCAAATAAAGTGTCTCCTTTATTACATTTCTGCTGATTTTGATCTTTTATATTATGTATATAAATTCCTAGAACCCCATTTCCTTTTTTTCGGCTTTCCATAATTTCATATTTAACCCATTTTCTATTTGAGGTTTCAGTTCCTATTAATACAACTGTAACAGAAGTTCCTTTGAGATGACTTAGAATCCATCTTTTAATGGCAGCATCACCTCCCTGTTTTACCTTTTCCCATCCTGCAGCATCTATATATCCAGCAGATTCTTTATCTGGTTTTGTTAACCAATGTTGACGGACAACATTTGTTCTCCAGTTATCCCTTTCGTAATGGAAACTGAAAAATACCTTTTTTACCAATTAAATACCTCCTATCAAATAAACACATATCAAAATAGATCCTATTATTACGCATATGGATCCATAAAAACAACCTAATGTAATAGAAAACATGACCCGACTTATGGAATCAACTTCATTTTCAAAGCGGCTTGCATCTAAATCGAATAACAAATCTTTATTAGAAGGTCGGTTTTTTATAACCCATGAATAAAGCTTCCTATAAAGGCGTTCTTGTCTTAAAAAGTAAGCATCTAAAAACCAAAAAGCTACTAAGGGGATTATGGCTATTATTATTTGAGAATTACTCCCTTTAAAAAGCATAGTAACAACAACAAGAGTAATAGTCCACCCTTTAACGAGAAAAGAGTTATTAGCCATTCTTTTGATAATGTCTTGTATTAGATCAATCTCTTTAAGCATCACTTGGAGATTTTCATCATTTTCCATTATCAACATCCCCCATGAGTTATAATATTCATCTCTAGTTAAAATATATTACGAAAGTAATAATTCTCATATTTATTTATCAATTGGTGAATTTATTTTTTTTAATTTATCCCAGTACCTAAACTATCCTAACTCTTATCAAACAATCTTAAAATTTCGCTTTTAATTATTTTTTTAACGCTCTCTTTTTCATTCCATAGGTTCTCTTTAAACCTCATTTTCTTACCACACTTTGGACATTTCCATGTATAACCAATTAATCCTTTAACAACATCAAATTCTGTTTTACATTCTGGACAGTGGGGGTTGCCATCAATGTTAACTCTAATCTTATTTCTGAACTTTTTTTCTACAGGATAATCTTCTGAGTAAGCATTCCAATAAACTCCTCTTATAAAAGGCATTTCCTTAAAATAATATTTGTCAATTGGGCCTGCCATTGCTATAGGATAAAATCCTGAACCTGTGGCTTTTCGCTTTCGGAATAAATAAATCGCCAAAACAAAAATGAAAAAGCTAGCTATATAAATCCAATTGGTATTAAAAGTTAATTCTGGCTTCAATATGCCAACGTTAA
>ENA-UOOK01000784-UOOK01000784.1-fermentation-metagenome-genome-assembly--contig:-NODE-784-length-42387-cov-5.812081_pt1 | contig 42387 bp, 48 predicted proteins | sample MGYA00245777_ERZ724023 | MGnify/ENA primary metagenome ERZ724023 (study PRJEB28704, sample SAMN03018312) | fermentation metagenome | biome: anthropogenic terrestrial biome; feature: soil; material...
GTCCTGGCGGTAGCCAGGGTGAATGACTACCTAGAAAATAGCCCATGTTGTTCACTTAGCAAAGAAGAATAGTCGGCGTGAGCGACTTCCTTGGAAATAAAGGCAAATAAGCCGCTGGAACTTGGAAGAGTTCACCAGCGGCTCATTAAAGTTTAATGCGGGTTTTGGATTAAGGTTAAGTAACTACAGTTTTATCTTTTACAGGCTCTTACAGACTGATCTCCTTTCCCGCGTTGATCTTGTTAAAGAGTAGCAAAGAAATTACGGTGAGCGTCGTCAGAATGGTGGAAAGGGCGGCCGCCACTCCGTAATTACCACGCAAAACCTCCGTAAAAATCGCGACCGTCAGCGTTTTCGTCCTTCCGGTATATAGGATAACAGCCGTAGAAAGCTCACTAATCATCATGATCCAGCTTAAAATCGCCCCGGAAATGATCCCAGCAGCCATCATTGGCACGGTCACGTGGGTAAAGGCTTTGAACTTAGAAGCCCCCAATGATCTGGCCGCTTCTTCAATGCTCATCGGTATTTGCTGCAAAATCGCCACCGAAGAACGAATGGTATAGGGAAGTCGACGGATGACGAGGGCAATCACCATGATCAGCATTGTTCCGCTTAGTAGCAACGGCTTTTTGTTAAAGGCCGTCAGTAGTGCAATTCCCAAGACTGTTCCCGGCACAATGTAGGGAATCATGGAAAGAATATCCACTGTATTGGTCAAGGTGTTTCTGCGCCGTACGACTAGATACGCAATGAGGACAGCAATGATTATGATGACGACCAAAGCCAGCATTGGGATAACAAGCGTATTCTGGATACTCTTGCCCAGCTTGGAGAAGGCCGTTTCGTAACTGCTTAAAGAATAACCAGGAATAAATATTTTACCCGAAGTCTTTTTGAAAGACGTGTAGGTGACATAGACCTGCGGTAAAACCCCAATTGCTACTACCAGGTAAGAATAGGAATGAACAAAGATTTTCCGGACCTTCTTCGGCTCCTTTTCTTCCATCGGATGCAGGGCATTTAATTCAAAAGCATGCTTGTTAGAGATATATTTTTGCACAAGAAAGACAATGGTCGTAATAATGATGGCAATAATCGCAATCGCCGCCGCAAATCCGTCGTTTCCTTTAACTTCATTGATAAACTCCGAGTACAACACCACCGGAAAAGTACGGTAGCCCTCCCCGATCAGCATCGGCGTCCCAAAATCCGCAAAGGAGCGCATGAACACCAGCAAACCTGCTGCCAGTAATGTCGGCGTAATCAACGGAATTACTACTTTAAAAAAACATTTAACCCCAGAACAGCCCAAGTTATTGGCCGCTTCCAGCAGAGAATTATCGATATTGGCCAAGGCACCCTTCACATATAAAAACACCAGTGGGAACAGCTGCAAAGACATGACTAACACAATTCCCCCAAAGCCATAGATATCAGGTAGATTAATGCCCAGATTACGGAAGAATACTGTGATCACCCCACTGCGGCCCAAGAGAAGAATCCAGGAATAAGCGCCGATGAAAGGCGCTGACATGGACGAGATCACAATCAAGACATTCAGTAACGCCTTTCCTCGGATCTTATAAGCCGCAAAGAGATAAGCTAGGGGTGTACCAATGATAATTGAAAGAAAAGTAGCCGTCAAGGATACCTTAAAGCTGTTCAGCAAGGTGTCAAAATAATAGCTTCTGGAGAAAAATCTAATGAAATTCTCCATCGTGAATTGGCCGGTCAGTGGATCGTAGATCGATTGACGCAGCAAACTCGTCATCGGGTAAAGCAAAAACAGCAGATAAAATCCGACGATCCCCAGTGTAACAAGGCCCCAGATATCCAGGTGAAATCTACGGTTACCTTTCACGAGCTTCACTCCTTATCAGGTTGCGGCTGCCTTCTTGATTGAAAATATTGATTTTATCCTTTTTTACCTGAAGCAGCACTTTCTGTCCGGGCTTCAGCTCATCTTCTAAGGATGATTCCTCAACGATCTCCACCATCCGGCTACCCTGTGTCTCCACAGCGTAGTGCGTATTAAGGCCAAGATATGAATACTCTTTTACGATACCGTGTATTCCTTCATCTCCTTGCTTACTGATGACAAATTCCTCCGGTCGAATGGAGCATTGCACTTCCTGGTCTTCTATTTGTTTTAACTGTTCCAGCTTAATGCGGTAACCGCTAGGGAAAACAAGGGTGTTCTGTTCGATACGCGCTGGTACGATATTTGTCCGTCCGATAAAGTTGGCTACAAACAAATTTTTCGGTCGTTGATAAATATCTTTAGGCGTGCCGACATGCTGGATGATGCCCGCGTCCATTACGGCAATGGTATCGCTGATCGCCATGGCCTCTTCCTGGTCATGGGTGACATAAACGGTGGTGATGCCGACACTCTTTTGGGTGTGTCGAATCACACTGCGCATTTCCAATCGTAACTTGGCGTCCAAATTGGAAAGGGGTTCATCCATCAGTAACACATCCGGCGAAATGACCAAGGCTCGGGCCAAAGCAATCCGCTGCTGCTGTCCGCCGGATAGCTGATTGGGCATCCTTGCGGCATACTCCGCAATCTGCATCAGCTCAAGATACTGTTTCGTCAGCACCTGGATCTTCTCTTTTTCCAACTTACGGTTCTTAAGCCCAAAAGCAACGTTATCGCCCACCGTCAGATGGGGGAAGATGGCATAGTTTTGGAAAACCATGCCAATATTCCTCCTACTCGGATCCATATCATTGATACGCGTATCATTGAAGTAGATCTCGCCGCCTTCGATGGAATTGAACCCGGCAATCATCCGCAAAAGCGTCGTCTTCCCACACCCCGAAGGACCTAGCAATGTAAATAGCTCACCATCTTTTATTTCTAAATTCAAATTCGGGATGACCGTATGGTCGCCGTATCTTTTTACCGCATTACGAATTAGGATTTTACTCATTTTGTACCCCCATAAACTTGCGACTACTTACATTTACTTACTTTGAAGGCTGGTGTAGATATCCGTAAAGCGGTCTACGATCTCCTGCTTATGAGAACTGACGTAGGGGATATCCTCTTCAATGACATGGATCGCAGACATGGGCGTCATGAAGTCGCTGGTCTTCGCGTTTTTAAGCACCGGACGGTTCGTGAGCGTGGTACCCCAAATATTCTGTACTTCCTCGCTGATGATAAAATCAATGAAGAGTTTGGCGTTATCCATGTTATTGGCACCCTTTATGATGGTGGCGGAGGCCGGAAGATAAACCGCACCTTCTTTCGGATAGATCACTTTGACCGGGGCTCCGTCCCGCACAAGCTGGGCGCAGGGATCTTCATAGGAAAGACCGACGACATTTTCGCCATCCGCTACCCCTTTATACACTCCTGAAGAACTGCTGCCGATTTTACCATCGATATTAGCAAAAAGATCCCTGACATATTGCCAGGCCTCTTCACTTTCATAGCCCCCCATGGCCAGCAGTATATTGGTGAGTTGAGCAAAGGCCGAAGAAGAGTTGGCTGGGTCAGCCGTAGCAATTTTGCCTTTTAGTTTCGGGTTTAATAAATCCGCATACCCTTCGATCTTAATATCGCCAATCAGGTCGGTATTAACGACTAGACAACTACCATCCAAAACATTGCCGGTGATAAACCCGACGGTGTTTTTGTAAGCATCCAAGACATTACCATCGTTTTTGGAAACATAGGGTTCCCAAAGATCCTGATTATCATAGGCCAGCGACCAGGAACCACCAAACATAACGTCGGCGTAAGGGCGTTCCTTTTCGGACCGGATGCGCTTAAGCAGTTCGCCGGTACCGGCCTGGATGACTTCCACATCCACACCATATTTTTCTTCGAACAATGGAATGGTCGCATTCATCAATCCCTCGGAGTTAGGGGAATAAACCACCAATTTACCACCGCCAGCGACCGGGGAAGTGTCGGGGCTGGAAGAAAATCTGATGATGACCACAACAACCAGAACAGCTACTAGAATCAACACCGGTAATTTCTTTTTCATTTTATCTCCTCCCTATTTCTGTTGGTCCTAGTTTTTATTTTACAAATGTTCATCTATAATTAACACCCAATTTACGGAACAAACAGAAAAAATACCGAACTCTTTTTGTTCGGTATCATCGTTCAACCTATTTGCCGCTGATATTCTTTAGGTGAACATCCCACATATTTCTTGAACACATAGTTGAAATACTTATAATCACCGATTCCACACTCCCCCCCAATTTCCGAGATGGGAAGCTTATCCGCTTGGAGCAAGGAAAGGGCCTTCTGGATGCGGTAGCGGTTCAAATATTCAATCACGGTGGTGCCCACCGCCTTTTGGAACCGCTGGTTGATATAGCGTTCGGAATAATGCACGAAACTAGAGAGATCAGAAAGGGTGATTTTTTGCGGATAGTGCGCGGCAATGTAATCCAAAATCTGCGTGACCAATGGATCCTCAGGCTCTTCTAGGTTTAGATTGCGAAGCAGCGAGATATCCTTACGTTCCGCGGAACTTTCATTTTCTTTCTGTAGTAACTGGATGTTCTTCCATTCCAGCGCGGCCCGTTCAAGCGCTTCGAGCATTTCTTCATGATTCAGTGGCTTCAGAATGTAATCGGACACCCCAATTCGAATTGCCTCCTTGGCGTACTCAAAATCGGAATAGCCGGTTAAAAGAATCGCGACATAATCGTGGTCGTATTTTGTTTCGGCAATCATCTCCAGCCCGTTCATGACCGGCATTTCAATATCGGTAATTACGATATTCGGGTTGAGGGTACAAATGAGCTCCTTTCCTTCGACCCCGTTTCGAGCCTCCCCCACCACGGTGTAGCCATGCTCTTCCCAGGGCACCGCATAGCGGATCCCTTTTCTGATAATATCCTCGTCTTCTACTAACAAGACACTATACATCTTTTTTCCCCCTACAGAGCAGCTTTGCCGTGACCGTAAAGGATTTTCCTTCTTCGCTGTCAATGAAAAGACCGCACCCATTCCCGTATTTCAAGATGATACGTCGGCAAAGGTTCTGTAAACCGTTGTGCTCTGTTTTAATCTCTTCGGAAACGATCATGCTTCGCAAAGCGGCCAAGGTCTCCAGGGAAACCCCCGGACCATCGTCTTGCACACGCATCAACAGAAAATCATCCTGGCGCCAGCATCTGATCTCAATGGATAACTCCATTTTTTTCTGAAATCCGTATTTGATGCTATTTTCAATCAGCGGTTGTAACAACAGTTTTGGGATCGTACACTTTCCGCACTCCGGTTCTATTTCCATGCTACACTTGAAACGCTCTCCAAATCTGGTTTTTTGGATATACAGATAGTCTTCAATATAACCGATATCCTCCGCCAGAGAGACCTCCTTCTTCGTGTTATTAATGCTATAGCGCAGAATATGGGTGAACTTCTCCAATAGATGCGCGGCTTTTTTCGGGTCTTCGAGGATTAGGTACTTGATATTATCCAGTGTATTATAGATAAAATGCGGATTAATCTGCGTCTGTAGGTTGCGCATCTCAATCATACTATTCAGTTTAATCAGATCCGTATTACGGGTGTTAAGATCATTGATACTTTTCACCATTTTATTAATCTGGGTCGCGATTTCTTCAAATTCATCTTCGGTATCGATCTGAATGATGTGTTCGTTGTCCTCGTGACGGAGAATACGAATCTCCCGCACTAGGGCATCAACCGATTGGGCGCTTTTTTCCGCCATCATCTGTGATAGCTTCCTGAACATCACCAGCCAAATGCCGCCGAGGATGGTAATTGTCACTACACCGACAATAATGGCGAGTGCATTCCCCGGCGAGTAGACCAGCGAATAGAGGATGGCGTTTTGATCGGTTAGGACTCGTGTCCGGATCCGGTACCGGTTATCTTGAACCGTAATTAAGCCCTTGGCGGGCTGTGCCTTGTATTTATTCGTGTTTCGTTCTGGAAGAAACACGTTTTTTGTATAGTAGATGATCGCTCCATCCAAATCCGTGATAATGCAATCATACTGATATTCGGAAAAAAGGTTACCCCAGTCATGTCCATTTAGATAAACCGTTACAATTCCAACTAGTTCTCCCTCCTGGTAAAGGGGTTTCGCGTAGACACACTCCGATCGATCACCGGAAAAATAATAGACCGTACTATAAAGCGGGGTATTGGCCTTTAAAGCATTCTCAGCCACAATTTTGGTAAATTCCGTTCGATGCAGATTCATGTCTTCTGCGCTGAAGCTGGTGTAGATTATTTCCCGCTCCCGGTCCATTAGGATCAACTGCAAGCGTACTGGGCTGGCAAAGTTATGTTTAATGATTGAATACTGCACTTCATTACCGTTCGAAAGTCCGGTAATACGGCGCATAAATAGATCTTCGTTCCCCTTGTCTTCCAGATAAGTAGTGACATCCGCATAGACATTATCAAATTTGTGGTTCAAAAAATCGAGATGCGCTTCCATACTGAAATACTGATCTAAATAGTTCAACCCAAAAATAGGAAGGCAAAACAATAGGCAACCAATGATCACGAGAAAAATGATTTTTTTAAGCGCCTGTTCTTCCAGTTGTATTTTAAAAAGACTGGTTGGTTTTTTGCCCATTCGCCCTTACTTCCCATCGCTATGTGAATATGACCCTTACCAGCTGCTAATTATGTAACGATTAACATGATTATAGCATGATCTGTAAAAACGAACAAACTCCAACAAAGGGCTATGCGTTTACAATAACAACTTTTCCCTAACCACTAAATATAATAATTTTAGAATTCATGGGGAGGAATGAGCAAAGTGTATGGAAACAGTATGTATCCTTACCCCGATTGTGGGAACTGCCCACTTGACTTAAGAGATTACGGCCCAGCGCCTTTTGTCATCAATCTAGCACAGGCCACTCTGCAAAACACGAATTATCGCACCGCGTTGTGGACCGGATGCTACTTACAACTAACCTTAATGAGTATCAATGTCGGCGAAGACATCGGTTTGGAAATGCATCCTTATGCGGATCAGTTTATTGGGGTTGAATCAGGCCAAGGTCTGGTTAGAATGGGGAATTGTCCGGACAACGTAACCTTCCAACGGCAAGTCGCCGACGATGATATCATCATGATCCCCGCGGGGACGTGGCACAATGTAATTAATACCGGCAATCGGCCGCTGAAACTCTACTCAATTTATGGGCCGCCTTTGCATCCTCGCGGGACGATTGAAGTCACAAGACCTGAAGAACACCATTAAAAACAGCTCAATGGACAGCCAATAATTAGGGCGGATGACTTCACCGCAGGGATCGTCCGACAATTTCCATCTTGTTTCAGGACAGTTAGGTAACTACCGGCTAAAAATGCTCTTGGCGTAAGACCAAGAGCATTTTATCTTTGAACTAATAAATTAGCCGCTCATCTTTTGTTCTTTAGCGCCAGAAATCTTACCATAATGGATGGCATCCTGAGGACAAACCTCCTGGCAATTTGTACATTGATGACATAAGGCAGTAGTAATTCCAGCTTTCTTCTCATCGCCATCAACGGCAATCGACCCCGCTGGGCAGACCTCTTCACACAGCTCACACCCGATACAGGTCTTTGGATCAACTTCTTTTCCGATTAGCGCAAACCGACCAACGGTCCTTTGGAGCGCACCAAAGGGGCAAACCAAATTATGAAAAACCTGCGGTTTGTATCTCAGCGTTACCAGTACTGAAATAATAAGCCAGATCGGTAGAATCGGTACGTTAACCCCTAAGCTTTTTTTGAAAATTAGCATCGCGGTAACGCTGAGCGCCAGCAAGATCCAGGGGAAATAACCGTTTTTCAGCCATTTTGGCGGGTTTTCCGTTTGCAGCTTTATTTTTTTCCCAATCCACGCCGCTGGAATCATTAAGGTATTCATGGGACAAACATAACCACAGTAAACCCGGCCAAAGATCAAGGCCACAAGCAAGCTTACGGCATACAGCCCAAACCAGAGCATCAGCTTGCCTTTGGCCAGCAAAAAGAGGAAGAGCGCTAAAAACAACCAACGAACCCCTGTTGCAAGATATTTCATCGGATTATCCCTCCAGCTAAAAAATAGCCCATGTTGTTCACTTAGCAAAGAAGAATAGTCGGCGTGAACAACTCAATAAAAGCGCCTCCGAGGCTTGTCATTACCCTGGCTTTAATTTTCATCCTTTCAGGTGTCCTGGCGGAAGCCAGGGTGAATGACTACCTAGAAAATACTAGTCTGTCGATTCTCACGGCCTAAATTCAGTAACTTTAACTGAAGTGACGCCGCTCCGAACGACCAGCTGCTGTGGCCGTCGAGGGCTTGTCGACTCAGCTGGCTTCAATTTTTATCATTTCATGTGCGCGGGCAGTAGCCAGCGTGAGCGACTACTTAGTAATGGTCTTTAGTATTATCTATTCTATTATAGTGGTATAATCGGAAAAAAGGTGTTACCAAGGTAACACCTTCACCGCCTTTGAGGAGGATTAAGGCATGAACAACGATCAGGAGCTCATGGAGCAAAGTATTCTGCTCAACTCTTTAGCTAGCGCGGAAATGAATACGTATCTTGTCGATGGCAGCTTCAAAATCTCCACCTACGGTAAAAATAAAATCGTCCATCTTATGGGTGAAGAATGTGTCAAGTTGGAGATCATCCTCGCGGGTCAGGTGGTTGTCGAACGGATTGATCAATCCGGAAACCTGATGACGGTAGCGGAATTGTTCAGCGATGATCTGCTGGGTGGGAACTTACTATTTTCGAAAAATCCCTATTACCCGATGACCATTACCGCTAAACAACCAGCGGTGATTTTAGAGATCAAGAAAGAACGCCTTTTTCAACTCTTCACGGCAAACCACGTTTTTCTAAAAACCTATCTCGAATTTGTCTCGGATCAAGCAACTCTGCTCGGGGATCGCATTAAGCACTATGTGAACAGGACAATTCGAGAAAGTATTGTCAGTTTTCTCGAATACGAAAACAAAGCACAAAACTCCAACCAAATTATCCTCAAGATGACCAAAAAAGCGCTGGCCGAAAAGATCGGCGTCCAGCGCACCTCATTATCCCGGGAACTGGCCAAAATGAAAAAGGATGGCCTAATTCTCTATGATAGAAAAACGATTACCCTTTTAAAAAAGCGCGAATAGCTGTTCTAAGGGAACCTCCAAACCGGGGAAAGCCATGGATTGGGCTTTTTCAACCCCTTTATACACCCGATATTCCTGAATATCCTCGTCATCAAAGCAGTACACATAGATCTCTTTTCTTAATGGGCTAACAATCCAATACTCTTTGACGCCACCGAAAAAATAGACATTCAGCTTCCTAAGCATGTCGTTCTGTCGCGTTGTCTCGGAAAGAACTTCCACAACCATGGTGGGAATCCCCATGTACCGACCCTGTTCATTAATCTTGTCCGTATCGCAAATCACCATCAAATCCGGTTGGACAACATTTTTCTCCTCATCCTTCGTCAGAGTCACATCAAAGGGCGCCGTTAGCGGTCGGCATTCCTTTCCTTTGAACCAATTGTACATTACGTTCGCCATCTCCAGTACGATCCTCTGATGGCGATACGAAGGAGAGGCAAGTAAGAACACTTCACCATCAATGTACTCATACCGGTTTTCACTTTCCGCCGTGAGTTTGAGAAAATCCTCATAAGGCATCTTCTCGTTCCGCCAATCATAGGTTTCAGCTTTTTCTGCCACCATTGCGGAGTCCTTTTCACCTTCGGAATACCTCTTGAGCACCGCCGCCTTTTTTCCATTCTTCGTAACGATTACGTCTTCAAACTGCGCCAGTTTTAAATAAGCACCAAAATTGTTCTGTACCTCCGTGGATGATACTTCCACTAATCATCCCCCCAAATTAGCTAATCTGTCCCTTTAGCTAAATTAATTATACAACAATTAATTAGGGCGTCAATAACGTACTTAAGCGACAAGTCGATCGAGCGCGGATCGCCAAGGGAACAACCGACCGCTAAAGATTAAGCCTCACCAAAAAACTGTTCCGCCAGCATCTCCCAGTCCTGCAAAAACTGGGCCTAAGGTTGGGTCTCCTCCGCACACCCCGCAGATTTTTCACCCGCGCCTCTTCATCATTAAACATTGTTTGTACGACGGTATCTCCTAAACAAACGAGGAATTTAGGCTTAATTGTTTTGATTTGTTGAATAAGAAATGGTTTGCTAAATGCGCGCGCCGCTTCTTTGTTGTAACGCCGAAGTGGCCTGCATTTCAGTAAATACGTAAGATAAATGTCTTTCGCCGTCAAATCAACCTGCTGTAAAGCTGCTTGCAAGGTTTGCCTTGTTCCACACACAAATTCTTTACCTGCTTTATCCTCCCGCGCTCCCGGATTATCCAAGATCACAATTATTCCCGCTTTAGGGTTTCCTTCACCCCAAATGATCCGTGATTTCTCCGTGCACACTTCACATTGCTTGTAGGTTAAGGCTTCCGGTGGAACTACATCCTCCGGCCAAATTACCGATGTAAAGCTTGGCTCCATTTTATCTCCCCACTTCGAGTTCCTTCAAGTTGTGGAACCCTGATCATCCCCGATCCCATCTTTCCATAAACGGCCGACGAATATTACTTTAAATAACCCCAAGAAACCTGTGTCCAAAATGAACTATTATGAGTCCCCAGTCGTCATACTAGTGAGGTGATGAAAATGGGAAAAGAACTAATTCGCCTGGACAAAATCGATAAAGCCTTCTCCGGAACAAAGGTCATTGACAAGCTCTCCTTTTCCGTACAGAAAGGCGAAATCCTGGGCTTCCTAGGACCGAACGGTTCCGGGAAAACCACCACCATCCGCCTGCTCAATGGGGTGATTTCTCCGGATGCCGGCCACATATGGGTGGCTGGTTTCGATCCGGTCACTTCTGGTAATGAAGTCCGTAAACGGTGTGGAGTCTTAACCGAATCGGCCGGTCTTTATGAAAATATGACCGCCCTTGATAATCTCCTCTTCTTTGCGGAACTTTACGGAGTCAGGGCACCGCTCCCCCGGGCGAAAACCCTCCTGGCCGACTTTGGTCTGGCTGATGCCGCCCAGAAAAAAGTAGGAACCTTCAGTACTGGAATGAAGAAACGTTTAGGCATCGCCAAAGCCCTGCTGCATAACCCGGAGATCCTTTTCTTAGATGAACCCACCAACGGACTTGATCCAGAAGGCGCCCGCGACCTGATTAACTATATAAAAGATTTAAACCGGAAGTATCAAGTTACGATCCTGCTTGCCACCCATCTCCTCAAACAGGTGCAGGATTTATGCCATCGCTTTATCTTCATCCACCAGGGTAAACTCCTAGAGTCTGGTACCCTTTCCGCACTGGAAGCCAAATATTTAAAGGAAATTAGTCTAAACATCGAGACCGAACTAGAAGTTACCGGGAATGCTTTTGCCGGTTATCCCATCTTAAGGAAGAGGCCTGGTTCGCTCCAGTTCCAACTGGAAAAAAAGGCCGATATCCCGCTGCTCTTAAAAGAAATCCTCCTTGTTGCTCCAGTCTACACGGTAGAAATCCTCGGTCGGGATCTGGAATCTTTATACTTTACGATTAGGGGGGAGAAAGATGAAATCTAGAGCGATGAAGGCCATTATTAAAAAGGACATACGGGCGATCAGTAGTAGTGTTCAACTCTGGTTACCAATGTTGTTAATCCCAGTCATCTTCAGCATGGTCTTACCAGGGGTTATAATTATTCCCGCCCGTTTTACCGATTTATCGACCATGGGTAATATGGATCCCATTATCGATCTATTTGCGCAATTACCCCCAGGTCAATTAAAAGAGACCATTCTTTCCCTCGACACGACCAACAAACAACTCATTTATTTTGCTGTTAATTATCTGTTTGCCCCCTTTTTCTTGATCATCCCGCTGATGACGGCCAGCGTGATAGGGGCGAACAGTTTTGCCGGCGAAAAGGAACGGAAAACAATGGAAAGCCTATTATTCGCGCCGGTAGAGCTCTCTACCCTGTTTTGGGCAAAAATTCTTTCCGCTTTTTTACCTGCATGTGGCGTAACCTTTTTATGTTCTCTTTTATATGGCCTCATGGTGAACCTTGCCGCCTACCCGCTCTTCGGGGCCTTGATCTTCCCCCAGTCAAACTGGGTAATCCTGATCTTATGGGTCACGCCTGCGCTCAGCCTAGGTACGGTCTTTCTGAACGTCTTAATCTCGTCTAAGGTCAAGGGGTTCCAAGAAGCCTATCAATTAGGAGGTGTGGCCATCCTGCCAATCCTCGCTTTGTTGATCGGACAATTCGCTGGTCTACTCCTGGTTAATGCGGCTTTTCTTTTTTGGGTCGGGGTTGGTCTATGCCTCATCGACCTGGTTTTAATTAAAAGTGTTGAAAAACGCTTGAACCGGAACAAACTCTTCACTAGTCAGGTATAATTGGCGTACAGGCGTCGAAGGTAGAGGTGATTCGTCATCAAGCAGAAAGCAACCAAAAAAGAACCGCCCAGCAAGGAAGAACAAACTCTAGCCCTCTTGCTCCAAGAAAACTACCGGAAAGTCCTGGGTTATTTCCTGAAACTTACCCAAAACACCGAACTAGCCAAGGATCTAACACAGGAGACAATGGTTAAAGCCATCAAAAACTATCATCAATACCGGGGAGACGCCGCCTTTTCTTCCTGGTTAATCACCATTGGGAGCAACCTCTACCGCGATCAATTACGGCGTAAGCACCGGCTAGAAAAAAGCTATGATGCCATTTTGGAAAGTAAATCCCTAGATGGGCTCCTGGATATCCCAGGGGAGGTGACCTTCGATCTCAAACCGGCGCTGCTCCGCTTGACCCTGGAAAAACGAATTCCGCTGGTGCTTAAATATTACTATGATTTCACCTACCAGGAGATTGCTACTACTTTAAAAATACCAATCGGAACGGTTCGTTCTCGTCTTTTCTCCGCTCTCCGAGAGCTTCGGGCGATGTTAGCGGAGAATCCGAATTTTGATGATAAGGAGTGAACACCATGGGTAGATCCGGGAAACAAGGCGAAAAGATCTTCGGAGATGAAGAGCTTGAGATGGCCTTCTCCAGCTTACAAGAACCGCTCGACAAATTTAACCAAGACCTGGAAAGAGAGTTAGCAAAAGTCGAAACGCCTCCCCTCTCCTTTTTTACCGCTTTGGTAGAAAAGAATAAGGCTGCCGCAAAAATAATAATGGTGTTCGAAACCCTAACCTTTATTATTGTTGCTTTAGCCTTCTTAACTTTGGTCGGTTATATCTTGAGCGCCGGTTACCTTCTGCCCATTGCGCTCATCTATCAAACCGCCACTTTATTACTGCCAACCGTAATTTTATTTACTCCCCTTTACCGGGAAAAGGAGGTAAGTGAAGAATGAAGTCTATGGAATGGTGGGTATACCTACTGCTTGCGATCTTGCTCTTTAGTCAAGCCCTCTGGATCTTTGTCGATGCCCGAAAACGTGGGGAAAACGCCTGGCTCTGGGGGCTCTTGGGTTTGTTAAACGTGCCTTCTTCGCTCATCATTTATCTGCTGGTGACGAGAAGAAAAAGATCATAGCGGCGTTCACCTCATGCTCTACCACCCGGCGATCTTGAAGAGACGGGCAATCGACTCGCTGGTTTCCAGGAGATCCCTGTTGGCGCGGAGCCTGGCTTCGGAAAAAGGAACAGCGACCCGGTTGGTACTAAAAATAGCAGAAATGCCCCGTTGGTAAATGGCTTCAAGCCCATCGCCGACGTCCCCGACGATGGCAATCACCGGCACTCCACTGTTCTTAGCCCGGTCGGCAATGCCAATCGGAACTTTTCCCCGTAGACTCTGTCCGTCGATCTTTCCTTCACCAGTAATGATCAAATCAGCATCGGCAATGATCGCACTAAAGCTAACCGCATCTAAAATAATTTCAATGCCCGGCTTTAGCTGAGCCGGCGTAAAAGCGACCAGCCCTGCTCCCAAACCCCCCGCCGCTCCAGCGCCGGCAATCTCCTGAACAGAGAGGCCTAAATCTTTTTGCAGTACAGCCGCGTAGTTTTGGAGGTTTTGGTCCAAATCCTCAACCATCGCTTGATCGGCGCCCTTTTGCGGCGCAAAAACATAGGCGGCGCCATGCTCTCCATATAACGGATTATCAACATCACAAGCTACTAAGACTTGACATCGATCGATCCGGGGGTCTTTTTCCGATACGTCAATCCGCCTCAACTGGCCTAGACCTTCTCCGTTCAGAGCGATTGGGTTCCCTTCTTGGTCCAGAAATTTGACGCCTAAGGCCGCAGCCATGCCGATTCCTCCGTCGTTGGTTGCACTACCACCGATCCCGATGATCAGCTTGTTGCAGCCCCGCTGTAGCGCATCTAACATTAATTCTCCCGTCCCATACGTAGAGGTTAAACGGGGGTTTTTTTCTTCTTCGACCAAGGGTAACCCGGAGGCCGCTGCCATCTCAATGACCGCCGTTTTTTGGTCAGGGAGGATCCCATAGAAGGACTCAACATCTCTAAATAAGGGGTCTTTTACGGTTACTTTGATCTTTTCTCCACCAAGCGCGGTCAGGAAGGTGTCAACTGTGCCTTCTCCACCATCAGCAATCGGTACTTTCACTGTTTCGATCTCTGGTAGAATCGCTTTGAAACCCGTCTCAATACGTGAACAAACTTCTATTGAGCTCATGGTCCCTTTAAATGAATCGACTGCAATCACAACTTTTTTCATTGAGGTCTCCCCTTTCCCAAAGTATCTGTTATATTAGTGTACACAAGGATCAAAAGAGATACAAGGATTGTATCTCTTTTGATCAACTTAGGTCAATTTAGCCTTTGCATAATTCATTTTGATCCTTTTATCGTTTGGTAAGATGGCATATGCTTTAGCGAAATAACTCTCTGCTTTTCTATAATCTTTTAGATAATTGAAATAGATCGCGCCAATCTGGTCATATATTTTTGCTTTCTCCTCAGTATATGGAAGTGCTGATTCTAAACAAGCAATTGCAGCTTCGTAGTTTCGACTTCTCAACATTTTTAACGATTTTCTTACTAAAGACATATAGTTAAGATAAGCCTGACAACTATCTTCTCCTTGATTAATAATTCTAATTAAATGTTGAGCCTCAGGGTGTGTCTGGTAGGGTAGTAACATCTTAAGTGCCTGATCCCATTTTCTTTGGAGCATATGAACTTGGACTAGGATCTGAACAATTGCTTCGGATTCATCACTTACAGACAGGGCATTTTCTAGATCATCCTGCGCTTTAGCTAAATTACCCAACTCATAATTACAAACCCCTTGGTAGTAGTAGCGTTCTTGCGGCCGACGAAGATAATTGGTTTTAACCAGCGCCTTTTCAATATCTCCTTTTTGAATGTGGTTCCGGATGAACTGGACAATATTTTTCTGGATCATCCTCATTGGCGCTAACACTTAAATTAGGAAGAAAGCCAGGATTGAGATGACAGCAAGGCTAACGAGACCCTGTACTAGCGTAACACCGGTTTGACATTTATAGGCTGTAGCCGTATCTAGGTCAGAGAATTGGGAAACCACCCAGAAGTAGCTGTCATTGGCATGGGAAACGGTCATTGAGCCGGCGCCAATGGCAAGGACGACTAAAACCTTGGCGATCTCGCCGGTCATACCCATCGAAGCCATTAAGGGAGCCATCATGGCAGAGGTGATAATCATGGCAACCGTAGAGGCGCCCATTGCGGTTTTAAGGATCATCGCCAGCAGGAATGGTAATAAAAGACCGATATTATATTGGAGTAAAGAACTACTTAAGGTATCCGCCAACGGGAGTGCTTGTAATACTGCGCCCAGAGAACCGCCGGCACCGGTGATCGCCAAGATACTTGCGGAGTCCTGGATTCCGTCACTGATCCATTTAAATTTGTTTCCACTTTCCCCTTTTGGAACCAAGGTTAGCGCTAAGTAGATCCCAATCATCAACGCAATTACCGGATGGCCGATGAAATCAAAGAAGTTTTTAAATAATCCACCGCCAAAAGGTTCCGATGGGAAATCGGCAATGGATTTGAGCGCTATTAAGATGATCGGTAAGACAATGGGGGCAAATGAACGGAAAACCCCCGGCAGCTTACCGTATTTCTGCAAAAGCTCTTCTACGGTTGTATCAGGATTAGCAGGCACATCAAATTTGGAACCGACTTTGATCGCATACCAATAACCGGCCAGCATTACTGGGATGGAGACTAAGAGTCCGACCATAATAACCAAGCCGAGGTTGGCATGGAGCGTATCCGCCATGATAATCGGGCCGGGAGTCGGAGGCACCAGGCAGTGGGTGGCGTATAACCCAGAACTTAGCGCCGTAGCCATCACCGCCAGCGAAACTTTGGACTTTTCCGCCAAAGCTCTGTTAATCGGGGAAAGAATAACAAATCCGGAATCACAAAATACCGGAATACTAGTAATATATCCGGTAATACTCATTGTTAAAGCCGCCTTATCTTTTCCGACTAATTTCAAGATAAAGTTGGCCATGGTCAAGGCCGCACCGGTCTTTTCTAAAATCGTCCCAATGATGGTACCGGCAATGATGACGATCCCAATATTACCAAGGATACTACCGAAGCCACCAGTGATGATGGCAATCAGATCGTTAACCCCCATCCGCGTCATTAAACCCACAAAGAGAGCTGAGAGGATTAAAACAATAAAGGGATGCCACTTAAACTTAGAAATGAGAACAATCATACCGCTAATGGCGATAAGGATAATGAAAAAAAGACCTAATCCACTAGACATTAAAATACCTCCTTAAATTTCTTTTATTGCTATAAGGCCTATTGCGAGTTAGCTCGTGTCGCCTTTTGTAGCCGTTCCACGTAAATCCCTAAGAGGTTCAACATAACAGTATGGTGAAAGTTATCACCAATCGAGAGTCCCGTCAGCGTTTGAATCCGTTTGATCCGATAAGCCATGGTATTTTTATGGATAAACAATGCATTAGCAGCTTCGGCCAGCTTAAAGTGATGTTCAAACAAGGCTTTAATGGTTTCTATAATCCATGGTTGGATCCGTCCCTTTTTGTCCAGAATTTTCTGGTAAATCGGCCGGACGAAATGTTCCAGCTCCTCCCCACCGATTTGGTTTAATAGGTAATCCACTGTCACCTCCATTACATTAATATCCCTAATCCCGTCATGAGCATTAATCTTCAGCAAAGAACGGGCTTCTTGGTAGGATTTTCGGTATCCGGAAAGCCCGGGATGAAAGCTTCCTCTGGCTATTCTGGTTTCATAACCATATTGCCGGTCGATATCCTGGCTCATTAAACGTAACAGGTCCTTTTGATCAGCTGTTTTATTGGAAGGTAGTTTCTTAAAAATAACAAGGTATTGATTGATTACACCGTAAAAATCATCTTGCGCGAGATAGTGTTGGGCTTGGAGAAAAGCTTCAAGCTTGTTCGCAATCTTCAGAAATTCTAAAGAATCCTGGATGGAATAGTGTTTTATTTCAAGAATGATCGCATAACGATTTATTTCCAAATCCACATTGACCAACTTGGCTAAACAAAGAATTTCTTCATCATGTTTTTCTAGATCTACGTCGTAAATTAGTTTTCTTAGAATCTGTTGCTTTAAATCGGTGACCAATTTGACCTGTTCGGAAATAACGTGTTGTTCCAGACTCAATTCCACGGCCTTTTTTACCAGGTTGGCAATGATCCGTACTTCGTTGGGATGACCATACACCCCTACTACACCAACGATCTTATCCCCGACCCGGATTGGGAGGTTTACCCCCTCTTTCGCCCCGGGATAGTCAGGTACTTCTTTCGGATAAATTTCGATGATCTTTCCAGATTTAATGACATCGTCCGCGCCCTTATGGTAAGTATTAAGCCGAGTTTTTTCTCCCGAGGCAATGATCATCCCGTCCCGGTCCATAATATTTACATTTCGGTTGTCGATGACTTCCATGGTGGAGTCCACAATCTTTTGGGCGATCTCAAAAAGCTGCATCAGATCCTCCAGTACTGAAATTTTTTATAGATGTTCATGGTGAATTTCTCGATTGAACCATAAAGAAGCGGGTAATCATCTTTCAAAACTGATACTGGTTCCAGTGGAATTCACAAAGAAACGTTCTTCCGCCTTTTTTAAGTATTCCGTAGCCTTTTCCCCTGTGCAATGAGAAATACCAAGTAAAGGAAGGTTTAAGCCCTTGAGATACTGGAAAGTACGTTCTAAACGAACATCATCAGCTTCCACCAGATGGGTCCCGCCAATAATACAATGAATGGGTTTGTTGAAACGGGTACGCACGGCCTCAATTATGTTTACCAATCCCGGATGGGAGCAACCGAGTAGCACCACTAAACCGGCCTTGACTTCCATAACAATCACAACCTCATCGGTAAAGCAATCTAGTTCATAATCCAGGCCATTATAAGTGTAGAACCTTTTGTTCGGTTTTTCAAATTCACTGGTACGGGGGAAATTAGTAAGTACATAAACCCCAGGACTAATTTCTTTCGTGTCTTCATTAATTAGGATCGGATCAATTCTATTTTTCTCCAAGTATTCCCGGTTAAAATTACTACCCAGATACTCCCAAGCTCCATTGTTATTTCCGTATTTAGGGTTGAAGAATCCTGTCCCCACCAACAATTCGAAATCGGAACCAAAGGATTGCACAAAAGCTTTCAAACCGCCACTATGGTCATAATGGCCGTGACTCAAAACAATTTTATCCGTCGGTGCCAAGTCGACATTGAGCAAACCAGCGTTATAAATAAAATTACCGCTTTGTCCCGTGTCAAACAAGATCTGCGTACGCGGGTTATCAATTTCGATCATGAAGGAAAGGCCATGTTCGTTCTGGAGCGCTAAATGCTCGCCCAAGGAATTCTCGACTAAGGTTGTAATCTTCGCTGCCATAAATGATCACCCTCAAAATTAAGTAACTTTTTGTTAATGTAGGTTTCTTTTATTATATAAGAAGCAAGTTTAAAAATCATTGGTCGTAAGCACAAAAAAAGGTCACCTTTCGCCGATATTTTTGTTTTCTTTTGTTCTTTTCCTCCACTTTTTCTCACCTTCTCATAGAAAAAGACCGCCGTTAAACGGCGATCTACTCACAGTTTGCCTTTGCGATTTCCATAGTCCCGGCCAACGGTTCGACCAAGCTGAACGAGGAGGGACTTGATGCGCTCCAGATCACCCTCCAAACTTATCGACCCTTCCCCTTTGCCTGGGTAGATGGCATACCGCTTTCTGTATTGATTCCCGCCTATATTAGGCATGATCACATTTGCGCCGCAGCTTAATCCTTTTTCATACCCGGCGCTGTCTTTGATCCCCAGCGCTGTAGTGGCGGGCATATTGATCGTCGGTAGCAACAACCTGGCCAGCGCCATCATCTTTAAAACCGTATCCACCTGCCCACCAGTTTCATTTTCCAGGGGAGTACCGGGACAGGGAATAAAAGGACCCATCCCAATCATATCAGCATCAAGCTTTTTAAAAAATATAAGGTCAGCAGTGAGCATTTCCCGAGTTTGACCCGGCAGGCCAATCAAGCAACCCGTACCCGTCTCATAACCCAGCGCTTTTAGATCTTCAAGACACCGCACCCTTTTTTGATAGCTCATCCCCGGATGCAGCTTGGTATATAGTTGTTGATTGGTAGTTTCAATGCGGAGAAGATAGCGGTCAGCACCAGCCCGCTTCAAAGCCGCATATTCTCTTTCTGTTCTTTCGCCGATGCTGAGGGTAACCGCCACATCCATGCTTTTAATCCCATGAACGATCCGACAGAGCTCGTCAAGGCTAAAGAAATGATCTTCGCCACTCTGGAGGACGATGGTTTTCAAGCCACGGTCTACCCCTTGCTTGGCATAGGCAATGATCTCCTGGGGCGCCATCCTAAATCTACTTATTTTTGTATTAGCGGCTCGAAGGCCACAGTAGAGACAATTTCGCCCACAATAACTACTGAACTCAATCAACCCTCTTAAATGTACAGCTCTACCCAGATATTTCTCTCTTACGCGGTCCGCAGCCACATAAAGCGGAAGCGGCTCTTCACTGCCCAAGAGTGTACTCAAACCGCTATGGTCCAGTTGATGTTCATCTTCAAGGAGCCCGATCAAGCTTTCTGTTTCAGGTGTAAGCTTCATTGTTAGACCCTAATATCCCTTTCGCCTTTTTCCAGTCTTGCTAAGGCTTCTTGCACAAATTGTTTTATTTTCGGGTCGGCCAAGCCCTGCACAGAGCTTACGATTGTTTTTTCTCCCACTGCTTTCGTTTCCGTCGAAGCATAATCCAGTAGATATTCCTTTAGAGTAAGAAGGGCGTTGGGCATACAAAAGTTATGGACAAAACTGGATTTGGCCACCTCCATAAAGTGTTCACCCGTGCGGCCGGCCCGATAGCAAGCCGTACAGAAGGATGGGATATTGCCCAGTTCACATGTTTCACGGATCACATCATCCAGGGTACGGACATCGCCCAATTGAAATTGCTCTTTATCCGGTAGCATATTGCCACTTACTTGTCGGTATCCGCCTACCCCGATCCGGCTTCCGGCATCAATCTGCGAAACCCCCAGCGGGACCACTGCTCTCCTTACTTCCGGCTTTTCCCGGGCAGTTAGAATTAAACCGGCATAAGGCACCGCTAGCCGTAGGATGGCCACGATCTTCTTAAAATCCTCATCACTTACGGCATATTTGGGTTTGGAGGCAAAAGGAGTCCCAATGGCCGGTTCGATCCGGGGAAAGGAGATGGTATGGGGGCCGACCCCATTATATTTTTCCTCCAGATGAATGGCATGGTATAACAGGCCCATTAATTCGAATCTCCAGTCATAAAGACCAAAGAGCGCGCCAATGGCCACATCATCAAGGCCCACATCCAAGGCCCGGTCCTGCGCATAAAGGCGCCACCGGTAATGACCTTTAATCGTTCCTGCCGGATGCATCTCTCGATAAGTTTCATGATGGTATGTTTCCTGAAACACCTGGAAGGTGCCAATGCCAACTTCCTTCAGTTGCTGAAGCTCGGCCCGGGACAAGGGCGCGCAGTTAATATTCGCTCTTCTGATTTCACCCTTCCCCCGCTTGGTGTTATAAACCTGGCGCACGCTGGCACAGATAAAATCCACACTGGTCTCCGGGGACTCCCCATAAACCAAAACTGTCCGTTTTTGCCCCTCATCGATCATGATCTGAACTTCCTCGGTGATTTCATCCAGCGTCAGGGTACGGCGTTCAATCTGATGGTTTTCACGGCGAAAACCACAATACTTACAGTTGTTTGCACACTTATTGCTGATGTATAAGGGCGCGAAAAAGACAATCCGGTCGCCATAAATCTCCCTCTTCAACCGGTTGGCTAAGGTATACATTTCATTAATTGTTTCCGGATCTTGGTTTTGAATGAGGATCGCCATCTCCTCCGGTTCTAGTCTGACCTTTTTTTCCGCTTTGTCCAGCACGCTTCGGACCTCAGCCCTTGATGGGTTTTCCTTCTTCTTCAGCTGCGCCCAGATTGACTCATCATCGATAAAATCTTGTTCCAAACAATCGTACTCTTCGAAATCCTTCTGGTATTTCTGTAAAAAGCCCATTATCTTTCCTCCTTGGTTTTTTTTAGTTCCTTAGCGAAAGGTTGGAGCGCCCGATCCAAGATGCCATGGACATAGGCTAGGATAATTCCGTAGTTAACCATCGGAACCCCATTTTCCACCGCAAAAATTTGGCGGTATTCCATCTCTCTTTGGTTCAGCATACAAGCCCCACAATGAATGACCATTTTATACTGGGACAGGTCTTCAGCGAAATAACCACCGGCGACATGGTGGAAATCAAGGCGTTTCCCCGTCTTTTCACGGAGCAGTTGCGGGATCTTTACGGTACCAATGTCATCATCCTTCCGGTGGTGCGTACACCCTTCTGCCACCAGCAGACGGTCACCGTCATTTAAGTTCTGAACCGCTTCCACTGCTTGGTAAAACAAAGCCAGGTCGCCTTTTTGCCGGGCATAAATAATCGAAAAAGAGGTAAGCGGGACTTGGGCAGGCACCACCGTATTTACTTGGTCAAAGACTTGAGAATCGGTGATCACGAGTGCAGGCAGGAAAGACAGTTGCTTTAAAGCAAGGGCAAGGTCAGTCTCTTTCACGACCAAAGCCAGGGCGTCATGATCCAGGATATCCCGCAGCACCTGCTGCTGCGGGAGGATCAACCGTCCTTTGGGCGCACCTGAATCAAGGGGAGTCACCAAAACCACCAAATTGCCCGGTTCGACAATCCCGTCGACCAGCTGCATCCTTTGATCCTCAGCCTTTTTTACCCTCAACAGCTCGGCAAAGAGGGCTTCAATTCCTGCCCCGGTTACCGCCGAAGTTTTGATGAAAGGCACCTTCGCTGCTTCAAAATCATCAGGTAACCCCCTTGGTTCAGGGGTTTCATCCCATTTATTCATCACCACGAGCAGCGGGATCTTCCTCGTTTGCAACTCTTGGCAAAGCTTGCTTTCCGGCGCTCCCCAGTGCTGCTGACCCGTAATGACCAGAATCCCTAGATCGGTTTTTCTCAATACCTCTTTGGTTTTCTCAATCCTCAGTTCACCAAGGCTCCCCTCATCATCTATCCCCGGGGTATCGATAAACACGACCGGCCCCAAAGCTTGAACTTCCATGCTTTTATAGACCGGATCCGTCGTCGTACCAGGAAGCGCAGAAACAATCGCCACCTGCTGCCCAGTTAAGGCATTAATCAGACTTGACTTGCCCACATTTCTGCGGCCAAAGAAGGAAATATGGAGCCGGTCCCCTCTGGGAGTATCATTCATCCCTTTAACCTCCTTCCTAAAAACAAAAAGCCTTTTACCAAGAAAAAGAAAATTCTTGGTAAAAGGCTTCAATACCGTTTATACCCAAATCTTCTTTTGCCTTGGACCTTTCCTCAGCATTAGAAATTTGAAATGAGGGGCTGCTTTCTCCCTTGAGTTCTAGCCTCTTGGGGTCAAGCGTGTAAATCTACCATAATCTTACTCTGGTTTTATTATATTGTCAATCCCGAGCCAGCTTCATTTTTCAAGCTTAGAATCGCTTTTAATTCCCTGGATGGTTAAGATTCTACCCTTTTCTCCATCACCCACCCTGTGACCAAGAACAAGAGCGCAAACTCAATAAGCATCACCAGAAAGGTGGCGGTTGTAAATGAGAAAATATCGACACTCTCCAGGTTTATAAAGTTAATACTTGGAGCAAAGGATAACCACCGAACCAGAATTTCACTGCTCTTTGCGGTGAGATAAATCAGCCCAATCGTAGCTGCAATGCTGACCAGTCCACTAAAGCGATTAACCGTTCTGCCCAGTAAATACGCCAGCTGAAAGATGATACTACCCAATAATACCCCCAAGGCAATACTGGCACCAAAGACCGCCACGAACTTGATCCTCTCCACCAAATTCGGCAACTCCGCGAGTTTCACCCATTCCGCGCCCCATAACGGTGCGGCGGCGTAAAACAAAGCGGAAATGGTCAGCGTGGCTAGGACCAATACGACCCACTCGGTGAAAACTGCCAGCAGTTTTGTGCCAATGATGCTCCAACCGCTAACCGGTAATGAGCGGAGAAAAGGAGCAGTCCCTTCTTTCCATTCCTCCCTTACGATGGCAAAAGCCCGAAACATACCCCAAAAAACAAGAAAGGCCAGGGGCAGAAAGGTGAACCCAAAGGCCTGCCAATAACCCCAGGTGGAAATTCGGGTGAGCAGAAAAACACCCAGTCCCAGAATAAGCCCTAGAATAGTTAGAAATATATTCCGCGCTCCACCCAATTCTTTTCGATACAAGGCAAAAAACATCTTACTCATTCCAATACCTCCCCAAAAAGTTCCTCCATCGAATGGCCGGTTTCCGCCCGGAGGGTTTCCGCATCTCCCTCTAATACATTACGGCCTTCACGCAGAAAAACTACGTGATCAAAAATAGGCTCGGCTTCCTTGACTTCATGGGTGGAAATAATCACCGTCTGTCCTTCCTGACGTAACTCGCCCACCAATGCGTGGAGGATTTTCGCACGGGACGGCGGATCTATTCCAGCCAGTGGTTCATCCAGCAGCATTAAGTCCGCTTGGCGGGAGAGTCCCACAACCAATTTTAGCCGGGCTTGCTGCCCCTTGGACAAAGCCCCAATTTTGGCTGCACCCTTCAGCTTCATAAATTCTTTTAGTTCTGCCGCCTTTTCAAGACACAAGTCCGGATGAAAGGATTTGACGAAATTGAGTAAGCCATCGACAGTCATCCAATCATAATAAGTGTTTACCTCGGATAAAAAAGCCACCCTTTTTTTGGTTTCAACCCCGGGTGCCATCCCAAACACCTCTACCCTACCACTGGTAGGACGTCTTAACCCCGCAATAATCTTCAACATCGTGGTTTTTCCGCTCCCGTTATGACCAAGTAGCCCAACCACCTTGCCGGGGTCAATAGCCAAATTCACCCCATCCAACGCTTTCGTTAACGGAAACCTTTTAACGACATTATCCAGTATGACAGCTGGAATAGTCATCTTTTACCTTCCTCCTTCAGTTCAGCCGCCAAACGCTGAACATCTTCATTAGTAAACCCGAGTTCACGAATTTTTACCAAAAACTCTGCCCATACTTCCCGCGCCGTTTCTTCCCGACAGTCTTTAATTACTTTCGTATCAATGGTCACAAACGTACCCTCCCCGCGCCGTGTTTCTACCAAACCGGTTCTTTCCAGTTCCTGAAAAGCCCGCGCCACTGTATTTGGATTGACCCGGACCCCTTCCGCTACTTCACGGATGGAAGGCAATTTCCCCCCGGGAGGCCAATGACCGCGGGCGATCTGTCTAATCAAGGCATCCATAATCTGTCTGTAGATCGGTTGCCTTTCGTCAATTTCAAACTGCACCGTCCCACCTCCGTAATGTATTATTTAACTAGTACACTAAGATTATAGGAGATCCCTGTTTCTTTGTCAAGCGGTTTTTTCGAGCGTGTTTTTTACAAGCGGCCTATGACTTCGTATCTGTCAATGAACCCAAAATAATAAGCCATCCTTTCGGATGGCTTATCTCAAGTAACTTATTTTTTTCGAATCGGATGTCGTATAACTGTCCGATATTTTTCCGGATCGACCTTGCTAATATCGGATAAATAGATTTCATGATGAAATCGATCATTGGAAAAGTCGTTTTCATAGCCTTGTTCGAGCAAGTATTCATCCATTTTAGCAACCGTTGTCGGTTCATCATCAAAAGGACCAATATGCATCATCTGGACGCATAACCCTTCCGTAATAGTTAAATACTCAGCTGATGAAGGGTCAATGCTCTTTTTGTGCGCCGCTTCTCCCTTTGCCCACTCAAAATCTTTTTTGGCCACAAAATCCGGAAGTCGGATCACCGAAATCCAATTGAAAGTATCTTTTTTACGATAATCTACCCCTTTTACCCCTTCCTGCCACCAAAAGCCTTCCAAAGGCGGTACCACATATTCAAAGAAACCGTCAATCTTATATTCGCCTTTGTAACTCATTTTAATCGTATAGGCAATGGCGTAAAGAAGACTAATGGCCTGTTTATAGGCACCGCCTTCTACATTGGGATTCCCTATGCCCCGTACCGCTATAAAATTCATCTCCGGAAGATCAATGATTTCCGGTTTGTTTTTAGGCAGATAAAACTCTTTATACTCTTTTTTGAAATCAAATGCCATGATCAATACCCCTCAGCGGAAAGACAATCTTGGTCAGAAGTTCGCTCTCGGGTACTTCTTGCGGTGAGTTATAGTAAAACTCATAGGCTACTCCGGTCGGCGTTTCTCCTTTTGCCGCAATCCATTTGTTCATGGCTTCATATACGGCCGTGCACTCCTGATAGGGTCCTTTGTAGAGACTTGAAACTCTTTTCCCAGCGGGGATGACGCTAGCTTCAATCTCACCCTGGCCCGGAATGGGCTCCGCCACCAGAAAACCCGCCTCGATATCCAGATTTTCCATATCCATGTTGTAGTAGGCCACAAAAGACGGCCCGGAAGGCTGTAGTCCCTTTTGTTGTAGATAGTCAATGATCGCCGGATAGACCTTACCTAGCACTTGTGGAAGATTACCGACGGCGGTAACAGTGCGCATCGAAAGCACCGGTTGTTCCACCTCTTCAGTTAATTCGATCTTGTAATCCATAATCTTACCCCTTTCAGTTTCATCCATGATCTTCCGTGACCTTGCCACGGTTAAGTCCATCATATCATCTAAAGATGACAACACTATGTCATGTTTAATGGGTATATTTCTGGTAAATCTCCCGGGCGATCTCCGCGATGATGGCACGAATATGTGGGGGGTTAATGACTTCGATCCCACTACCAAAACTGAGGATAAACCCATAAAGCCAATTGTTTTCAGGAAGCGTTACGCTCACCAGGATCCGCCCATCTTCCTCTTCAATAGGTTCTTTCCCGAACCAATCGGCGACAATCGTCTTCATTTCTTTTGCAAACACCAATTCCAGAGCAACCGGCTCTCCCGCTGTTGGCCAATCTTGATTAAAAAAAGTTTGTTCTTCGGAAATGGTTCGTGGGTCGAAAGACCAGTCCAACACGGAAAGTTTACTAATCCTGGTGAGTTTAAACAGACGAAAATCCTGACGTAACTGGCAGAAGGCATATAGATACCAGTTTTGTCCCTTCAATAATAGAAAATAGGGTTCTACTCTTCTTTCCGTCTCATTACCCGCGGGATCTAGATAACCGAACCTAACTTCTTTCCGATCTTCGATCGCTTTCTTAATGACCGCTAACTTCTCATTGATCTGTTCAATGCTATACCAAGGAGAAGGGTCGAAGACTAATTGCTTGGTCTTTGCTTCCACCTGTTTTAGTTGGGAGAGGTTTAAGATGTTTTTAAGTTTTTCCAGTAACACCTCGTGTTGACTCTCGGGGATTAGCCTAGCCATCCCTTGTAAAGAAGTGATCACGGAGACCATCTCATCGGAGGTCAGAATACTCCGGTCCAGGCGGTAACCTTCGGCGATCCCTATTCCACCGTTCACGCCCTGATAAGTAACAACCGGGATCCCCGCCAGGTTAATCGCCTCAATATCCCGGAGGATCGTACGGGTGGAAACTTCGAACTTCTCCGCTAATTCCTTGGCTTGTACCCGGTCTTTTCGTAATAATAAGATTAGAATTGAGAGCAACCGATCTAGCTTCATAGAATCACCACTTCTCCCATGGGCTTTTGGCGTTATTGTTTGATCTAACTATTCCGGTACAATATATTGATAGCCCACTGGGAATTGTCTAATCTCTTTATTTATTATTCAATCGAATATATGCTGGCTTTATATTAGAGTTATTCAAGATATATTCTGATTGAATGAGTGTTTATGGAATTAGACAATTCCCTTGAACTCAAGTCAAACACTATATATTGTACCGGAATCTTCTTTAATGGATACAACGCAAAAAGCTTCCCTAGTTCTGTTATTGAATTATGCTACTTACAGCCATACTGCCCAGTCGCCGTAATTGAAGGTTCCGCTCCCGTGATGAAGCTTACCGTCTGCCTTGAGTTGCCGAAATGCGTTGTGCATCCGAACTAGTATTTCCGGTTGGATGTCCAGACTGTGATGTGCGGGAAATACCCGCTTCACCGGCAAAGCAGAGATCTTTTCCAGAGATTTCAGATAAGCCATCGGGTCTGTGGAAGGATAATAAGCAAACAAGGTATCCAAGTAAACCAAATCGCCGGTTAACAGATATCCGCGCTCCTTTTCCCAGAAGCACATGTGCCCCGGAGAATGACCCGGCGAATGCAGCACCTCAATGACCCGGTCCCCGATGTTAATCATGTCACCGTCATGCAATACACATGTAGGCGTTCCTTGAAAAAATTCATAGCTGCTTACATCGTATCCGTTTGGCAACTCACAGCGGTCAACCACCATATTCCGAATTGTATCCATTGTCAAAGGAAACCCACCGGAAAGCCAATCCAATTCCGCTTCATGGGCGTAAAAGTCCGGATAGTATTTGTGTCCTCCGATGTGATCCCAGTGGATATGTGTCGACACCGCAGTCACGGGTTTATCGGTTAGTTTCTTCACCTCTTTCGAGATATTGCAAATACCCAGCCCGGTGTCGATCAGTAGACTTCGCTTGCTCCCATTCAAAAGGTAGCAATGGGTTTCTTCCCAATGTCTATATTCGCTAATGATATAAGTATCTGCGTCAATACGGTCTATAGTAAACCAATCGTTCATGCATATCCTCCTTTGCTACACTGGAAAGTGTCATCTGTTCGGCAATGAACTTCAAAGCTCAGCTTGAAATGATTTAGTGGCATACAGTTTTATTAAAGGGTCAAACAATCTGCCGATACCAGGATAGCCTAACCTTAACTCATGTCTGCAAATGTTCCTCCGGCCACCATGCTCTATATTGCTCATTATCCGGAATTATCATAAAATTGTAAAACTGCTCTGCCTTGGTGTTTTGGACAGTCTGCGATTGTTTCGAGCCGCGCCTCATTTCTTTTTCAATAAGCGCCAACGCAATCCGCAGGGCGTTCACCCGTCTGTCATTCAAGATTTTCTGCGATGACTGCAACACCTGACAGTTTTTTTATAGCTTCATCTTCGGTGGCGACAAAGAATATGTGACTGCCGTTGTTGCTCTCATAGATGAAATCCCGAAGCGGTTTACTTGTATATTTTGTGTAGTCACCGATGATTGCCAGTTTAACTTGATAAGTCACAAACTTCTGCAATATCTCTCCCGCAATACTCGTAGACAACACAAAGAAATCCTCTTTGACCGCTGACTTGGGAATTGCTATTCGGTCGCAATCGGTTTCATATCGCACGGTAGCCATCAGGTCGAGAGCAGACTGCACATCGGTGATAACGACGTCATCCGTGCGAATTATGGCGATACCATTTTTTGTTTCAATATTCATTATTTCTTCCTCACTTTCGGCTTAATTAGGTCATAACTCCGCTCGACCATCCTCTTCAACTCATCCCCCGGTACATCGCCGCCGAGCGTTACGGTGTTCCAATGCACCTTGTTCATGTGGTAAGCGGGTGTCACGTCCGCAAACGCCTGCCGCAGGAAGTCCGCTTCGAGCGGTTCGCATTTAAGGTTGACGCACAGCTTGCCGTTCCGCTCGTAAATATGTGCGAAGCCCTTTCTATTTGTCCTATGCCGCATTACCGTCCAAGCCCCGGCGTCGATAATATCGTCGAACGGGTAGTCCTCGTAGACGGCGGGAAATGTCAGGCAAAAGTCGATGAGTTCTTGGCGTGTCATAGGCGGTCACCTCATCTCAGCCGTTCATACCCACGTTTTATAACCTTTGCTGTAAACGCTATACTAAAAGTGATCCATAATCGGTAAAGATGATAGTTTTCCCCTTAACATCCCCACTTTAATTTCGCCGGGTTCGGTTTCCTGAAATCAGCAAGAATAATAAACCGCTAATTCCTTTCACTCCGCCGTGGCAGGCTGTTTTTTAACCGCCGTCATAGCGATTAACGCTAAATCGTTGTTCGTATCAGCATTTATGAACTCTGTGTCGGTAAAATCGGGGTTCTTAAAGTTAACTTCCGCCCAATCCGCCCACGGCCGCCATATTTCCTTCGGGTCGGGAATGTCATAACAAGCGGTTATATCGACAAGCCCTGTCTTTTCCCATAACCTCCGCCACCACTCGCCGCTGTGGAATGAATACATATCACCGTGCCAGTATTTCGCGAGCGTATCGGGATAACCCTTGTCAAATTCCTTTGTAAGTCCCGGTACGACGATACCGAACTGCCCGCCCTGCTTTACTAATTTAGAGTAAGTGCAAGGGAAATACACTTCATCGGCTCCGTAGTATTCGTAGCTGTCTATTGATATTGCGGCGTCGAAGAATCCCTCGGCATACGGCAAAGCGTGTGCTTCTGCGTGAATCGGGAATACATGGTCGGCTACGCCGGCTTCCTCAAAGCGTTTGAGGTTCTCTGTCGCACTAATCCACAAGTCGTTGGCAAATACCGTTACGCCAAATTCTTTCGCCAAAAAAACGGAAGTAATGCCCTTTCCGCAACCCATGTCAAGAACTTTCATACCCGGCTTCAAGTCTAAGTGTTCGCACAATTCTTCAAGCAGCCACAGCGGATTAGGTCCCATCCAGTTTTCACTAATCCAGTTGTTATCGTATTTTTCTGTTCTCGGATATTTTTTCATTTCGTTATCCTCCTCACCTTGTCTATCTTACCAAATAAAAGGGATTAGCCTATATTTCACTCGTTGCATATAATCTGAATATCCCTCTAAGCCTTCACAGAGGACTTTTTCCTCGTTCCTGATACGAAATATTATCCCGACGAGGAAAAAGACCATTGGGATCAGCGCATAGTATGAGCCGAGAACAATCGGGGAAGCAAAAAACATAGTAAGAGCCGCCGTATACATCGGGTGTCGAATCGCCGAGTAAACGCCGCTGTCAATTACCCTTTGCTTGTCCTGTATCTCAACAGTCCTTGAAGCGAAGCTGTTTTGAATCAACGTAACCACGAACAGCATATAGCCTGAAAGCATGATAATCAGAGCGACAACGACCGCTACAGACGGGATATTTGACCAACCGAATCTGTAATCCAAGCCAGATACTCCGAATGTCCCAAGAAACGATAGACTTGCCAAGTAGGTATAGGCTTTTTGCGCTTTTTCCTTTTCTTTGGCATTCAGGCGCTTACGTAGCAACTCTTTGTCGTTGGTGAAAAGGTAAACGCCAAACGAGAAAATGGATACAGAAAACGCAATCAAATAGAGCCATGCGTTCCAATAGTGAATATCGCCGGCACAAAGGAAAAGAAATAATCCAAGTATGCAAATCCCAAGGCTGAACTTCGTAAGTGCTGACTGGATTAACTTTTTATTGTCAAGATTGCTATTTTCCATATCCAATCCACCTCATATCATCATCAATTTCGCTTCTTCGCTTTCGGCTTAATCAGGTCGTAACTTCGACCGACCATCCGCTTCAAATAGTAGCCATTCTCCTTTGTTCGTAATATTGCCCTCTTTCAATACCCTGTCGTTTTCCGACGGCGTATGATTATTCTCCGCGCTAAAACGCGTTCCATAAAATAACAAAAATGAATACGCAGCCCCATGCGTTCTGTGTAAACTCTTTCACCATCAGCATACCGTAAATGATAATTAGAATAGAGAGCATTTCAATGATGCTTTCTGGAGTAACGCCGATAGCACCGTGAATAACCACACAAAGAACAGCACAGAAAAAGGCGCCCCAATTAAGCCATTTGTTGTTGCTTGGGTAGCGTTTGTTGATTTTATCGCTTATTACCACATAATTGAACCCTTCGAAAAATCCCCAAACGACAGCCGTTATCAAAAACCCTATTATATTCGACGGGAATCCGCCAGCCAGCACATCATTTGTCGTCCATACCGACTGAAATGGCATATAGCTGGATATTTTACCCGTTGCGACTAAAAAAATGATATGCGGCACAAAACATAATAAGCTTAAGCAAATAGAATGAATAGCTCCCTTTACTTTTAACCCATAAGAAAGAAAACTTTCTTTTCTTAAAACACATACGATACTGATCCCCAAACCCGCAAGGCTGAACTGTAAACCCGCCCCGATAAGTACACGCAATAAAATGTTCACGCCATAATCCCTTATGACCGGCGTGATTTGACTTTGGAAAACGCTATAGACGCCTAAGGTCAAAAGGGATGCTATAACGATAATCCATAAGTCAATATCCAGCTTTTTTTGTTCGAGCGTTAATGTTCTTTTGGCCATATGTTCTTCCTTCCCCCGTAAATATGAATACTATTCATACGCAATCCTGAAATATTGGTTCAATAAATTCTTTTATCAATTCTATTCTATCCATGGCTTTCGGAATAAACAGAGAGGCGATGATACTACCATGTTATTTTTCGCATTGAAATAAATCGCATTTCCCCCATCTCCCATAGCCGCGAAGGCTCGTTGCTCAGCATCAATAATCCACCATAAATATCCATATGGAAGATTGATTTTTTCCCACCGGCTACGTTCTTTTGTGCATTCATCTATCCATCCTGCCGATACAATTTGTCTTCCGCTCCATATCCCGCCATTCAGGTATAATTGACCTATCTTTGCCATATCCACAGGGGAAAGCGTAAGCCCCCATCCTCCCACGTTCACTGTTGGCCTATGCCAGACAATACATTAACCTCAGAGTCTCAAAAATGGTAGAATCTCGTCGTCACGCCAGTGATACAATTCGTGTCATTGGCGTTTTATCAGCAAAACTCCTTTAATAATTAGAAACACAAACGTAAAAAAAAGCAGCATAAGGCTGAAAGCTTGCCATAAATATGAGAACGCCAAATATACTCAGCAGTACGGATACGATGCTCTTACTTTTCGTCCAAATTACACCTTGATAATTTTGCAAAGCTAGTGTTCCGATGCCCCAAACAATGATGAGTAACACAATTGCGAGGTAGGCGGCTTTAGTAAACCGTTGCCCCTCTGCCAGGGAAAGCAACGAAATCCGGTGGATAACACTACCATCCCGTTGCCCAAAGAACGGGAGAAACAGAAACATTGCAATGGCACAGTCGAGTAACCCAAACACCAAATCGCGCATATGCTGCATTTTTTGAAAGCTGTCTTTTTTGACAATGCTGACCAATTCCTTTCCAGACAGCAGTTCATCTACAGATACTGAAAAGTATTCAGAGATTGCCTTCAATGATTCTATGTTCGGATAACCGCGCCCTGATTCCCATTTTGAAATCGCTGTTCTTGAAACAAACAAAATTTCTGCGAGTTCTTCCTGCGTTAGTTTTTTTTGCGTTCTTAGTTCCTGTAGTTTTTCATTAAATTCCATAAATTGTCCATCACCCCGCTCTGAGCGAATGTCGCACACACAGATTATACAAACAGCCCTACTGAAAAATGGACTGATTCCCGCGAACGGGTAAAATCACGTTTTGAGATTACAGTTTGAAAATCTCAAAATCACAGAAATTGCTTATTTACTGGGTTTTTCGTACATTTACTCTTTCACCCGCGACATTAATACCACTCACTCAACGTGGCCCGGGTTGCCATTATTGACGTCTTGGTTCTCGGGAACATATCAACACTTACTTTAAATACTGAACAGCCATCATTATAAAATCATCTTTGTGCCTGCCAATCATTATCTCGTCCTGATAGAATCTACCAGAACATATCAACCAAATTACTTTGTCGATTTTATATGGCGTGATGGACCCATCTATTACCTTACAGTCATCTGACATTCTAACAATAGCTTCAAAAACTGAAATCGGATTTTTTTCCGACAATCCCAAACCGTTAAATACATCTATCAAATGCACATCGGGTTTAGGGTAGTTGACATACCCTAACTCCTTTAAGCAATCGCAAGCCAATGCGAATCCAATACCACTAATTTTTGTAGAAATAAGCAACGGTAGAGCCATTCTTGTCGGCAGATTATAGTCAAACCGGTTCACAAAGGTTTCGAAATCATCTACATTTTCAAAGTCACACATAAATTTTGCTGCATCAATTATTGACTTACTCCATTTATGCCAGCTATTGCGATTGCTATCCTCACTGGTAACGTTGAATTCTTTTCTAAATATCTGGTACAAATCCTCAATGTCGTATGTAGCAATTTCAGCAAAGTTATATTCACCTAAGATGGTCCTAATCTTTTCTTTTCGTTCCGTAAACTTTATTACATTTGGCATACTCTGATAGTTCTGTGCAGATTGAATTAGTTGTTCGTATACATCGGCTAACGAACTGAAATCCCGTCTATCACCAATAAAATACTTCTGTAGATCATCAGAATTTAATTGATTTGGTAAAATGTCAAGAAGATAGTTGTAAGCCAAACGATACACTACCTGATTCTTTTCTTTGTTTGTCAAAACGATACCCCCCCTAGACTCATTCAATAGCAACATTTTCTTTCTCATATTATCTCTGGAAATAATGTATCTACATAACTACGTGTCTTCTTTCTTTTTCTTTCCGTAGTTCTTCGGGAAGTAAGGGTACTATGTCACGCTTTAACTTCTCGCTTCTTCGTAAGTATTGGCATTTTCGACAGTACAAGCATACATAAAAAGTGTTAATTGCGGCGTAGCAGTCGGGGCAACCATTTATTGCTATTCATCAATTTTGCATTTGTAGTCTTTTTTCCATAGCGAGTGAAGCTAAAAACATCAATAGCACAGACATATAATCATCATAGGCAGCAATATTTCTATGTTAATAAATCTACCAACCATAATACCGTACGCCATAACGCACGCAAGGCAAATCCAACTATATACAATCAAATGTTGATAAACAACTTTTCTTGTTATTATGAAGGTAAAAGTAATGATAGACAACAAACCCAAGAAATTGTACACAATACCACTATGCAGAAAAGTCAAAATTGCATAAATAACAATTGCCCATATGACAATATGAATTATCATATGTATACTGGCTTCTTTAAGCCTCTCCCTAAAATCAGCTATTTCTTCGTCAGTCTTTATTCCCAAAAATACACCCCCATTAACTAATATAAATAATCCGACATGTAAGGCGTTTTCCCTTTTTCGTACCTGTAATGCTCTCATAATAATAAATCCCGGCAAACTCCCAATCAGAATTTGATTTGATGTAGGATTCGTAGTGCTTCATCTGAGTTTCAAGGCTGACCAGTTGCTCATCAGTGTCGGTAGAGACACGGCAGTAAGCCGCAACACGCAGCTTGGATCGTTCGGTAAAACCACCTGTATTCTGGACGATTTTGGTTACCTTTTTCAAGTTCTCACCTTCTTGGTGCCTTGTGCTTTTTCTGTTATTGAATTATGCCACTTACAGCCATACTGCCCAGTCGCCATAATTGAAGGTTCCGCTCCCGTGATGAAGCTTACCGTCTGCCTTGAGTTGCCGGAATGCGTTGTGCATCCGAACTAGTATTTCCGGTTGGATGTCCAGACTGTGATGTCTTCTGTTCGGCAATGAACTTCAAAGCTCAGTACCTCATTCATTCAACTGCTTCGTGCGCGCAGATGACTGAAACCGGGAGAACAGCAATGCCGATCAAGACCAAGTTTCTATTACTACATAAAGAAAGATCAATGCCAGTGGAATGGTAAAAATGCTCTTGAAAATCCTTGGGGATCTTAATGGGAGTAATCTGGTGATATCCTAATACCGCTCCGATCGTAAGGATGACTAATAACATTACCCCATAACGGAGGAAGGAATACTTTCTCATCCTACATAACCTCCAATATAGCTTTAGATCAAGGCTGTGCTAAAGTAACGTTCGGCGCGGTCCGGCAGGATGGTGGCAATTACCTGATCCCGACCGTACCGCTCTGCCATCTTTAACGCCGCCCAGACGTTAGCCCCGGCCGAGGTCCCAACCAGCGCCCCAGCGTTACGCGCCAGCCAACGGGCGGTCTCAATCGCATCATCGTCAGTCACCTCTACGACCTTATCCACCAGCGCCGGATCAAGAACCGCCGGGATAAACCCATCGCCAATCCCCTGAATCTTATGCAAACCCGGCTCGTGTCCAAGGAGAGCCGAGACGTTCTTGGGCTCGACGGCAACCACCTTAATCTCTGGGCTTTGTTCCTTGAGGAATTGACCAATTCCGGCTAGCGTCCCCCCGCTACCCAGTCCGGAGACGAAGATGTCCACGCGGTGATCAAGCGCTTCCCAGATCTCCGGCGCGGTCGTGAGATAATGGATCTTCGGATTATCCGGGTTTTCAAACTGCTGCGGGACAAAGACCTTTGGATCTCTAGCTCTGATCTCCTCGACCCGACGCAAACAACCGTCGATGCTCTCCGCGGCTGGAGTGAGGATCAGTTCCCCTCCTAAGGAAACAATGATCCGCTTCCGCTCGTCACTCATATTCTCCGGCATGACAATCACTACCCGGTAACCCTTTTGCGTACCGGCCAGCGTTAGCCCAATCCCGGTGTTCCCGGAGGTAGGCTCCACGATGGTCATCCCCGGTTGCAAATCGCCCCGACGCTCCGCCTCGTCAAGCATAAACTTGGCGACCCGATCCTTAATACTCCCACCGGGATTGAGGAACTCCGCCTTCGCGAAAATCTTAGCGTTCGTCGACGCTTCCAAAGAAAGTAACGGGGTCTTCCCAATCCAATCTAATAACGAATTGATCATCATCAACTGAACCTCCGCTTTATTCTTTTTTCTGCAGCCTAAGGGCTTTTTGCGTTGTCATTTGATCCAACGCAAAAAGCTTCATAAGATCAACTTATGCCTAAACTAGATTAAAAGTTTCCCTAGCGTAATTATTTTTTTACCGACCATATGATATCTGCAGTTATTTTCTCCCAATATACCGCCGTACGTGCTTCTTGTATTCGGTATATTCAGCGCCAAAAGCCATGGTCAGGTATTCCTCTTCTTTTAGAATTTGAAGGTGTAAGATAATTATTGTAAAGATCGTAAAAACCAGTAATACCCAGTTAAAAAAGGTGAGCAAAATACCGATATATGTTAAGTAGAAACCCAAAAAGGCAGGATTTCTGCTCATACTGTAAATGCCATCGGTGATCATGGTTGTTTTCTCGTTGCCAGGGATACCCGCACGCCAACTGTCTTTCATTGTATATACAGCAATCCCAAAAACAATTACCCCGATGAATCCAAGAATAATACCAAGTACCCTAATTGTCGGATTTAAAAGATACAGATCTAGAGCAATACTGATGACTTCAACAATTACCATACTATATGTGGCAATTATTAGGACAAATTCTAATTTGCGCAGAGTATTATTCTTGTTGCCTTTTGCTAGGTGATCTGTTTGGATCCCTTTCTTTTTTTGGTCAATCAACTTTCCCGCGTATATGGAATAAAACCCAACTAACATTACCAGCGCCAATATTTGATATTCCATAATGCCACCTTCTATTTCATAATCAATAATCCAAACTAGATCCATCCTGATCGATCATACCCAACTAATTCCAGCTTCAATACTATTCAATTTTACCCATAGGCTTTCCTGCTCGCAAGCAAGGCCTAAAAAATAACCCCATCACGTAAGTGATGAGGGTTTGACTAAATTATTAGATCCGCCTTGTTTCTGAGGCGTTCCGTTTTAAAGTAGTGTTCTTCCAGCGGAATCCATCGTACTAAAAAGACCTCGGCCATCTGGCGACCGTTTCTTTTTATAATCCTCTCCATCTGCTCCTCAGCGGAGATCTCACAAAAAACGCGGCAATCCATATAGTCGCCAAAGGCAGGATGACAACTGTAGGAGCCTTCAACAATCCGCCACGAACTGCTTTGGATGAATCGAGACTCACCGTAGTCCATGGTCCCACAATCGAAACGGCGATAGGAAAAACTTTCGTTCTTCTTGAGATGGGGAAGCACCTCTCGGCAGAAACGTTCATAATGAATATTCCCACCACTTTGCGCAAATCTTGCTTCCGTGCGCAGCTCCATCGGGAGGAAGAAATCATCCATCCGGATCACATCGGCTTTTAACACCTGGGATAATAGGTTTGCAACCGTGGTCTTCCCGGCGGCAGCCCGTCCATCGATGGCGATGATTTTCGGCTCCGCTTTACCAGAGAGAGCGACGAGGGTTTGTAATACAGGCAAGAGCTTCCCATACTCGCGTTTAACAACGCGGTAGGCCGGATGTTCACTTATTCGATATGGTGCGCTGTGGTGGACGGGGCGCACACCACCGGCCAGATAGCTTTCGAGATATTCCCGCCATGCTCTGCTAGTAAAAGGAAGCAGCCCCTTATTGACACCAGCAGTAACGATGTTAAGATACTCCCTAAATAGGGGCTCGGCGCTTTCCCTTTCTGCGGACACAGAATGGCAAAACATTTGAAACAACCATTCCGGTGGCAGCTTCGCGTGCTTCCAAGCAGCCAAGTTATATCTGCTGTATTCAGCGGAAATGGCCTCGAACACCTCGATCCCCTGTGGAGAAGTCTGCTCAAACTCGGCCAGCAAAGCGGTCCATGCTTGTTCCTGATCCGCCAAAAGATGCTCTGCCCCGAAGGCCGCTTGAAAGCATAACTTTACCCCATCCTGCGCTGTCATGCTCGGATGCAGTAAAGCCTGTTGTTTTAAGTATCTTGTAAATGTTGCCCCACCCATGCTTTAGCCCTTCGCCGGATATCGTTGGGGGATCAGCTTTGCTTTCATGAGGGCAAAAACAATGGTCGGTATGAGCGCAAGCTGGATGACCATTCCAGGCCAGGTGGCAACAAAGTAGCCTGTGGCCCAGGCTGCCATCGAGTAGCTTCCGGGAGCGAAAATCAGCGCCCTGGCGATCCCAGCAACAATGCGTCCGGCAATGAGCGCCACCACCAAACTGATGTAGAGATCGGCATAGAGCTTTTTCGTACGTATAAGGTTAATCATCAGTCCACAAACAAGTCCGTACACAGCAAGTTCAATCATCATCGACGGTAAATAGGCCATCGGCGGCATCCCCGTGATGAGACTGGAGAGCAAAGGACCGGCCAGCCCGCAAAGGAGTCCAAACGGCCAGCCACAGATCAGTCCAGATAAAAGAACCGGAATGTGCATCGGGCTGAAAAGGGTACCCCCATTCGGAATGGAGTGGAACAACATCGGCAGCACTACGCACAGCCCAATGCAGACAGCTGTGATGATCGAGCGTTTCACAGAAGACATTTTTGACATTAGATCTTCCCCCTCAATAATCAGTACTTATAATAAGGCCTCTGGCCATATTACCGCAGCAGTAAAAATTGAATCAGGCAAATGGACGCACTTATAGTTAGCGCACTGTAATCGTGCAGCACAAGTGGTTCTTTTTTTCGCTTGGTGCGGTTTTTGGCGTTACGATAGCCTCTCGCCTCCATCGCTAGGGCTAACTCATCGGCCCGCCTAATCGCGGAAATAAAAATCGGCACGACCAGCGGAATAAAACTGGCCGCACGCTCCGTCAGCTTCTTGCTTTCAAACCTGGCCCCGCGGGCTAGCTGTGCCCTTTTGATTGACTCCGTTTCTGCCATTAAGGTGGGGATAAATTGAATGGCCACGCTGATGATCATGGCCACCTCCTCGGTGGGGACACCGATTAGCGCTAGCGGTTTGATCAGGCTTTCCAGCGCCGTTGTCACCTGTGTGGGCGAAGTAGTCATGGTCAGTAGATTGCCCAGCATAAGAATGAGGACCACATTGCCCACCACACTGAACCCTTGCTTCATCCCTCCGCTGGAAAGATGAAAGATCCACCATGAGGCCAGTGGGTTCTCCTGATCAAAAAACAGGGCATTCATCATAAAAATCACCAGCAAAAACAGGCCCATTCTACGAATCGAGCCGACGACAGAGCGGATCGGTAATTTCGAAAGCAGGATGAGCCCCGCAATCGTCACCAGCACCAGTGTATACCCCCAGATCGACGCGGCACCAATGATGGCGGCAATGAAGAGCATAAGGCACAGGATTTTCACGCGGGCATCGAGTTTGTGGAGTAGTGAATGCCCCGGGATATATTGACCGGTCGGAAGTGTCCTCATCCCATGCCACCTCTGGTCAGTTCTTGCTTTAAGGCGGAAAGCAGATCATCATAGGTAACGATCGCCGGAGAGAGAGCAAGCGCGCCCTCAGATAGCATTGTGACGATTTTTTGCGCTTCCGTTTGGCCAAAGGCGCTACTCACCATTTGTTTTCGTCTACCAAAAACATCTCTGGTTGCGCCGGAGTCAATCAGCTTTCCCTGCTCCAGCACCAGCAGATGCCTGGTATACTCGCACAGCGCTTCAATGTTATGCGAGACCATGATCACAGTGGTCCCAGATTGGTTCATTTGCGTAATAAACTGTAAAAAACTTTGTCGACCGTAAGGATCAAGCCCGGCAATGGGCTCATCAAACATCAGGATTTTCGGCTTGGTCGCTAAAACACCGGCAATTGCGACCCGCCGTTTTTCACCGCCGGAAAGAGCTAGGGGAGATTGGTGCCGGATTTTTTCAAATTCAAAGCCCATTGTTTCCAGCGCCCACTTGACATTGGCGTTTATCTCATCGCGGCACAAACCGCTATGCTTCAGACCAAAAGCCACATCCTTTTCAACCGTCGTAGCAAAAAGCTGATACTCCGGATCTTGAAACACCACACCGATGGTTTGCCTTAAACTGTTTCTGTCATAGCCCTTTGCATTGATGTCCTCGCCATGTAAATAAATATGCCCGCTAGTGGGGGAGAGCAGTCCTGCCAAGAGCTGAAGCAGGGTGGTTTTACCACAACCGGTAGGTCCCATGATGCCGACAAAATCTCCTACCTCAATGGAACAAGATACCCCTTTGAGCGCAGCGATTTTCTCCCCGGAATGCTGCACATATGAATAGCTTAGGTTTTCGATCGTAATTGACATATTTCTTCGACAAGCTCCTCATCCGTTAGTGGGCAGCGGTTTAAATGGACCCCCGCTTGCTGCAGATCATAGTATAGTCGTACCGGCATCGGTACCATCATCCCGGCTTCACCCATCAGCTCAAGGTTGGTCAGAATAGCTTGTGGTTTCCCACAGGACAAAACCCGCCCCTGATGCATCAAGATGATTTTGTCGGCGGTAACTGCTTCCTCCACATAATGGGTAATGGCGATGATCGTTTTTCCGGCTTTATGTAGCTTGTGCATGATCTTGATCACTTCCTGCCGACCACTGGGGTCAAGCATGGCCGTGGCCTCATCAAAAATGATGATTTCCGGCTCAAGGGCCAACACTCCCGCTAAAGCGACGCGCTGTTTTTGGCCGCCGGAAAGCGTATTCGGGGCGCGCTGCTCATAGCCTTCCATCTCCACCAGCTCTAGGGCCGCCTGCACCCGATCGGGGATTTCACGACGTGGTACTTCATAGTTTTCAAGTCCGAAAGCGATGTCCTCAGCCACCACGGAGGAGACAAACTGATTATCAGGGTTTTGAAAAACCATTCCGCAGATGCGGCGCAAAAGCCATACATCCTGCTCATTGCGGACATCAATTTGGGCCACAGTAAGCTCCCCTTGTTGCAGTGGCAAGAGGGCATTGATCTGTTTTACCAGCGTTGATTTGCCGGAGCCATTACAGCCCAGGATGGTGACAAACTCTCCTTGCGCGATCGAAAGATCAACATTTTGGAGGGCGAAGGAAGTCCCGCCAAGGTCATATGAGAAGCAAATCTGCTTTCCCTCTACAATCAAAAGTCTTTCCCCTCCTTAGGCAAAACAAAAACCGCCAAAGCGTGACCTCCTACAGGAAGTCAAATCACCTTCGCGGTAATTAACAGCGTTCCTTCGTGGAACAAATAATATTATACCGTATTACAGGGCATAAAGCAAATTGATTCTCTTAGGAAAGCTTTTTGTGAAACGCAAAAAACCCTCAGGAAGAAACCATCCCTAAAACCACATAGGCAATGTTTATCGCATGATTTTCGATCCGCAGCAAATACTCGATCAAGTCAAGGTGGATGGCGCTGGTTGCGATGGTTTTTTCATTCCCCCGCCGGATACGTCCAAAATGGTTATAACGGAGTTGATTTTCAAAGCGGAGAAGCTTCGGGTGCTCCTTAATTACTTGGGTCGCCAACTCCTTATTTGAAGTCTCGAAAGCTTGTAAGGCCCAAGAAAGGCTGGTATCCGCCTTTTGGTACATAATCTCCAACTCCCGCAGCCCCTCGCCGGAAAAATCAGTTCCCTTTCGGTTAAACTTCCGCGCTAAGTCGATGCCGCTGATGATAATATCACCGATATGTTCCAAGTCATTCGCGATATAGAGGATTTGAACATTACGTTGGGTCAAATCTTCCGATGAAGTAGCAGCGCTAATCTTCGACACATAAGCGCAGATTTTTTGGTATAAAGCATCCAGCGTGCTTTCCGCCTGTTCGATGCGGTCGATTAACTCTTCCTCATAAGCGGTAAAGGTTGAAAGTAAATGTATCAACATTTCTTCCCGCGCGATTCTTCCCATCTCAACGGTCTGCAGCAAAGCCTGATTAACCGCTATTTCCGGCACCTCCAGGAAACTGTCATTCAGGTGTTTTGCCGATTCCAGGGTCTGATCGGCTGCTTGATCCGGGGGAAGTAGTTTTGCCCCCAACCGCGCCAGTTGGTTGGATAACGGCAGAAAAACGATGATCAGCATCACATTATAAAGGGTGTGGAAGTTTGCAATCTGCCGGGCAAGTGAACCGGAAGTAAACTTGAGCGCGCCACTGCATAAGGGGATGAGCGGGATCAAAAGCAGCGCCCCGAGGAGTTTTATGAAGATATTAATTACCCCCACCTGTTTTGCCTCGCCGGTGGTACCCAAC
>ENA-UOOK01000785-UOOK01000785.1-fermentation-metagenome-genome-assembly--contig:-NODE-785-length-42346-cov-19.543425_pt1 | contig 42346 bp, 43 predicted proteins | sample MGYA00245777_ERZ724023 | MGnify/ENA primary metagenome ERZ724023 (study PRJEB28704, sample SAMN03018312) | fermentation metagenome | biome: anthropogenic terrestrial biome; feature: soil; material...
TCCCGTTATTGCGCCTCTCCTGAGGCGTCAATTATGCGGCTGAAAGCCGCACCCAAAATGGGCGCTACAGCGAGCGCCCCTACCCAGCACTTTCTACCCCACAAAATGGCTGCGCAATTTTTCGGGGGCCCCGATCTCTGTTTCGCTGGTGTATCTCGTGCCTCCGGCACGTTTTCGTTATTGCGCCTCTCCTGAGGCGTCAATCCAAAAAAGCGAAGGCGCAGCCTGAGCACAGCACCGACGCACAGCGTCGCCAACTAAGAACTAAGCACTACGCACTAATTTGTCCCAGTCCTGTCCGCCATACGGTATATGAGGGATGATATCCCGGATTTCATCTCCTCAGAAAAAATGAAAGGAGAGAATCATGAAGCATCATGAACTCAAAACTCATCTTCGCACCGTATTGGGATCAAGGATCCTGGACATGTATTCACAGGGTGTTTTTGCTAAATCCCCTCGTTTGGAAATCGACCTAGCCGTCTTTGAAACCCTATTGAAGTCGTATCTTGCCGAGATCAAGAGTCCGGCCTACAGTCTGGATTGGGATGCCATCGATTGGTATCTCATCACTCGCGGTGAAATTGCAGATTTTGCCGGCAGACTGGGCATCAGCGAGGCTCGTACTCTATCACTCATCGAGCAATGCGCCCGAGAGGATTTTCTGCCGCCATTATCCGATGACGAAGCCATCGCGCTTATCGAGGAACTGCTGGAGATGTCGCGCCCGAAAGCGGCAGATCTGACACGTGGTAAGGTTCCGCTCTACGTGCCAAATGCCCTCACTCGAAAGGCAATCCTGGAATATCTCACGCGCAAGGGCTTTCTTTCCCAATACGCCTATCGTGGGGATGTCCTGCTTCTGTGCCTGGTCGATCTGATCTCGCTCTTCCATTATTACTACGCTTGTGAGGGAGATAATTGCTGCGCGTTTAAGTATCCCGGGACGTCTTGCGGAGCAGTAGCGGAAGCGAAAGCGGCGGATCCGGATCCCGGAGCAACTACAGATCATCAGATTGGGATTAGCTGCGAGGCACTGGTGGATGAAATCACTTTTCAGCAATGTGTCTTCATCAAAGTCGTGATGGATAAGCTGGCCGGTCTAGCCCAAGCAGGCACGAGCTTATCGGATATCCTGCAGAATCTGCCCAAATCGGCACAGCAAGCGGGAAGTGTGGAGCCGGCGATATGAAGTGCGTCTTAGTCTTCATCGCGAACTTTGTCGCCGGTATTACCAGCCTACCATATATGTATTTCTTTGGGGGTAAGAGATCAACGAAAGGCAGCCCACTAGGCAAAAACCGGTAATTAACTCAATGGGCACTGCCTTATTTCGCGAGCATCAAGCAAAACTGCGCAGTGCCCCCTTTTTTCATGCAAGCGTGCGCAGCACACCTTCGGCCGCAGGCCGCCAACTAAGCACTACGCACTAAGAACTAAGTACTTTTTTACCACTGCGAGCTTCAGCGAGCCGAGTCCCATCGGGACGTCAGTTTAGATAGTAATCTTTTCACCCCACAAAATGGCTACGCAATTTTGCGGGGGCCCCGATCTTTTCACCCCACAAAATGGCTGCGCAATTTTGCGGGGGCCCCGATCTCTGTTTCGCTGGTGTATCTCGTGCCTCCGGCACGTTCTCGTTATTGCGCCTCTCCTGAGGCGTCAATCCAAAACAGCGAAGGCGAAGCCTGAGCACAGCACCGACGCGCAGCGTCGCCAACTAAGCACTACGCACTACGAACTACGGACTAAATAAAAAAAACCATTTGACACATTCCCCTTCATTCCCATACTTGCAAACAATGAAAAAAGCACAAAGAGATTTTTAGAATATGAAGTTCGCAAGAGCTGAAAAACAAGATACATACGGTAGAGGCATCAGCTGTGGTGAGTGGGTATCCCCCGTCTTCCCCTACGCTATTTGTGGCTATACTGCAGGGAATTATCTGCCCTCTCTACCCCTCCTCTTTGAGTTTTTTCTCAGTACCTGAAGCACATAGTTGAAAATAATCAACAACTAATCGCCTGCCCTGCATAAGCGACGGGGCGAAGCTGTATTTACATCTACCACAAATGAACACAAATACGAAAAGTGAGAGCTACCTATTCAAAGCTGAATGCTTCAAGATTGTTGGGGCTTGCATGGCAGTCCAGAATGAGCTGGGCAATGCCTTTCTGGAGTCGGTTTATCAGGAAGCTTTGGCGCTTGAACTAGATAAAAGAAAGATTCCTTACGAGAGAGAATCCAGGCTAGCAATCCAATACAAAGATGCAGTTCTGGATAAGAAGTATTTTGCAGACTTTATTTGCTACGGTAAGATAGTTGTAGAGCTCAAGGTGTGCAGGGGACTAGCCCCAGAGCATATTGCCCAAGCATTGAATTACCTTTCGGCCCTTAAGTTTGATCTTGCCCTGTTAGTCAATTTTGGAACCCCCAAGTTACAATGGAAAAGGGTCATCCTTAGTCAAGAGCGCAAGCTGAGCTCCAGCTAGTTCTTAAGTCCTTCAAGCTACATAGTCGCTCTCTTTCTTTGTAAATCCATTTGCGTCTATTTGTGAATCTTTTATTCGTGTTTATTTGTGGGAGTTCTTTAGGTCAGCAGTGTTGAACAAGCCCTCTCAACCTTAACCAAGTAATCTGTGTTAATTAGTGGACAGAAAAACTGTGGACAGAAAAAAGCAGAAATCTAATAAATGGAACTGTAATTGAGTTTAAGAACTAAGACCATGGCAGGAATGTCATGGAGTTTAATCGATAAAGTAGCAAACAATTTGATCCTCTTTGTGATCGGGATCATTCTTGCTAGGCTGCTATCCCCAACAGACTATGGCATTGTTGGGCTGATTACTGTTTTTATCGCCGTTTCGCAGACTATTGTTGAAAGTGGTTTGTCTGAAGCTCTCATTCGTAAAAGGGACTGTAGTGAAATAGACTATAATACGATGTTTTATACCAATATTGCATTTGGTGTAATTACATTTATTGCATTGTTTGCTGCGTCGGGATTCATTGCTCGGTTCTATAACAAGGCCGAACTTAGCATTCTTACAAAAGTTATGGCTATCAACCTCGTTATCAACTCCTTCGGTTTGATCGAGACTGCCATACTAACAAAAACCCTGAATTTCAAGACTCAAGCAAAAGTCTCAGTAATCAGTTCTACCTCGGCGGGTTTGATAGCCATCATCCTTGCATTCTTGGGTTTTGGCTATTGGAGCTTGGCCGTTAAGACTCTATTGGCCAATCTCACAAAAGTCTTGATGCTCAGATATTATTCCAGTTGGCGCCCAAAACTACAATACAGCATCGATTCATTCAAGGATATGTTTAGCTTTGGGATAAAGCTTCTAGCTTCCAGCTTAATCGACACAATATACAAAAACGTCTATCAGATGGTAATCGGAAAGAGCTTCTCGCTTGCTCAATTGGGCCTATACACAAGAGCAATGCAGTTCAGAAATTTACCTGCAACCAATATAACGTCGACAGTTCAGCGGGTCTCATATCCTGTGCTTGCGAGTCTTTCGCATGATGTTGGACGAGTAAGGAATGGCTACAAGAAATTAATCAGGCTAACTTTCTATCTTACTAGCCTGGCTATGCTGGGATTATTAATTTGTTCAAAGGAAGTTGTAATTCTTCTGGTGGGGCAGAAGTGGGCTGAAGCAATACCATTTCTGCAGATCATGTGCCTATCGGGATGCTTGTATCCGCTTCATGCGTTAAACTTGAATATGATGAAAGCTATGGATAAACCCAATCTCTGTTTGAGAGTATCCATATACAAGAAGTTGCTTGCTATCCCGGTAATTATAATCGGTGTGAGGCTGGGCATGTTGGCCTTGGTTTGGGGGATGGCTCTAAACTCCTTTAGCTCGTTTTTGATAAACTCGATGTTTTCTGAGAAGATCATAGGATATTCATCCTGGAAGCAGCTTGGAGATATCTTGCCTGCCCTGCTTGAAAATGGGTCAGTCATGATAGTAGCCTATTTGGCAGGAACCTTCCTCACCTCAAACTTGTTTGCTTCTCTGGCGATTAAGATTGTAGTCGCTCTGATCTTAGTCATAGCCTTAGGGGAATTTGGCAAGCTATCAGATTACAAAGAAATCAAAAAACTGTTACTGGAGCAGTTATCAAAGACAAGGTTCAGATCATACTTACGGATTAACAACTCTTGAAATAGTGCTGATCCTCATTGGGCCCAAATGGGAACCGGTCATCCCAATGTTGGAGATAATATGCATTGCCGGAATGCTGTATCCTTTGCACGCGATAAACTTAAATATGCTTAAAGCTATGAACAGGTCTGATCTCTTCCTAAGGCTTGAGATTATCAAGAAGATATTAGTGATTCCCGTTATTGCCATCGGTATTCGATTTGGCATGATAGTATTACTCTGGGGAATGGTGCTTAACTCGTTTTTAGCATATTTCATCAATGTGTATTACTCTGCAAGGCTGCTGAACTATTCTACCGCTGAACAGCTAATGGACATAGCCCCAACTTTCGTGCATACTCTGATCATGGCTGGCTTAGCATTTGCGGTTGGGACAATCGCTCCATCACATCTCTTCCTATCGCTGTTTATGAAGACTGGTGTAGCTTTGCTCTACTTGATTGGAGCAGGATATCTCTTTAAGATACCAGAATATATGGAGCTCAAAGAGCTTGGGATTGAGCAATTCAAACATCATATAGCTCCACTTCTCCACAAAAAAAATTGTTATCTATCTACAGATTTCTGTCCACAGAATTACACAAATTAACACAGATTTTTTATAAATGATAAGACCTTCCTCTACAAAGATGAGTGCTATAAAATCATCGGAGCTTGCATGGCTGTGCACAGAGAACTGGGTCACGGTTTTTTGGAACCAGTATATCAAGAAGCCCTGTCAATTGAGTTTCAGTACCAGAGGATCCCTTATTTCAGAGAACAGGAGCTAAGTATCAAATACAGGGGCATTGAGCTAAACAAGCTATACAAAGCTGATTTTGTGTGTTACAATAGCATAGTAGTAGAGCTGAAAGCTATAAGTGAACTAAGCAATGATCATATCGCGCAACTCATCAAATATCTCAAAGCTACAAACCTGAAGGTTGGACTCTTGGTAAAATTTGGAACATCAAGCCTACAGCACAAGAGGCTTGTCCTTTAAATCCTTTAATCTGTGCTAATTTGTGTAAATCTGTGGACAGAAAGAAAAGAGGAAAATGAAGCCAATCTACGTAACCAAGCCATACCTCCCTCCCCTCGAGGACTACCAAAAGCTCTTGCCCAAGCTCTGGAACTCTCGTGTCCTGACTAATTCCGGGAGCTATCACCAAGAATTAGAGGTTGCACTGTGCAAAGAGATTGGTTTGGCTAATGTATCACTATTGAACAACGGCACTCTTGCTCTGGAGCTTGCGATCCAAGCATTGGACCTCAAGGGCAAAGTCATTACAACTCCATACAGTTTCGTGGCAACAGCAAATTCAGTTCTTCTAAAAGGACTGGAACCAGTGTTTATCGATATTGAGGATGATGACTTCAATCTCGATCCTGAGCTGATCGAGGATGCGACCGACTCAAACGTCACAGCTATTTTACCTGTTCATGTATATGGCATACCCTGTGACAACGTAGCTATAGATCAAATAGCCAAGGCAAAAGGCTTGAAAGTGATCTATGATGCCGCCCATGCTTTTGGTGTCAACCAAAACGGACAATCCATCTTAAATTGGGGGGACGCATCCACGCTCAGTTTTCATGCCACCAAGGTTTTTCATACCTTCGAGGGTGGCGCTGTAATCACAATAAACCAAGAACTAAAGAACAGAATCGATATCAACTGCAATTTTGGTTACCACGATGGCGACGTAATCTCATTAGGCACAAACGCTAAGATGAGTGAAGTGCAGGCAGCAATGGGCTTATTGCTGTTGAAGCATAAACAAATGATCAAGTCCCTCAGGAAGATATGGCATGATCTGTATAATGAGCAGCTTAAGGATATCTCTGGAATAAAGCTCATGACTATCCCCACAGACTTAGACTATAACTATGCCTACTTTCCGATCTTGGTCAATCGTGATTTTCCGATCAGCCGAGACCAACTCTATGATAGATTCACTCAAGCCAATATCTTCCCACGCAAATACTTCTACCCATTAATAACCGATTTCTCATTGTACAAAGGCTACAAGATCATTTCCAAGCACAAGATTCCCAACGCCCGCAGAGTTGCTGATTCAGTTATCTGCTTGCCGCTCTATCCTGATCTCACCGAAAGCGATGTCAGCCGCATCTGCGATGTTATCCTCCAATCTTATAAGATGTCCACGAATTAACCGAATTTCCACGAATTATTTTTATGAATACGATGATTGGTTTAGAGGGTTTAAAAGGTTGGTCTCAGATTGAGAATTGAAGATTGAGAATTGAGAATTATGGCAAAAAAGAATTTGATTCAAGATAAGAGCTTTGATTTTGCATTAAGCATCATTGATGTCCACAAGAATTTGACCCATAATAAGAAAGAATATATAATGTCAAAGCAGTTGCTGCGATCCGGAACCTCTATTGGAGCCAACGTAAATGAAGCTATAGAAGCGCAATCCCGAGCAGATTTTATCCACAAACTTTCCATTGCGCTTAAAGAAGCAAGAGAAACTGAATATTGGATCCGGCTTTTGATGGCCGCCGACTACATGGAAAACCATCACACCATCCATAACGAAGTTCAAGTAATCATAAGAATCCTTACTGCAATCATCAAAACTACAAAAGGACAGAGCAATGCTGAGAACGCAAAGTAATTCTCAATTCTCAATCTTCAATCCTCAATTCACATCGCCGGAGGCTCTGTGAAAGGTATTATACTCGCCGGCGGCGCCGGCACCCGATTACACCCCTTAACCATATCGGTCAGCAAACAGCTCATGCCGGTTTATGACAAACCGATGATCTATTACCCGCTTTCCACACTGATGCTATCCGGTATCCGTGAAGTGCTGATCATCACTACTCCGGAAGATCAAGCTGGCTTCATCAAGCTACTGGGCGATGGATCCCAACTCGGTATGCGCTTTGAATACAGGGTGCAGGTAGTGCCCAATGGTCTGGCTCAAGCTTTTGTAATCGGAGCTGACTTTGTGGGATCAGATAGTGTTTGCCTGATTCTTGGAGATAACATCTTCTACGGCTCAGATCTTGCCAATCGCTTACAGAAATGCACCAATCCCGATGGCGCGATCATCACCGCCTATCCGGTCAATGATCCCGAGCGTTATGGAGTAGTTGAGTTTGATACAAACAAAAGAGCTATCAGCATCGAAGAAAAACCTAAGCAGCCCAAGTCTCACTATGCAGTGCCTGGATTGTACTACTACGACAATAGCGTGATCAAGATCGCCCATGAGATCAAGCCCTCCGCCCGCGGTGAATATGAAATCACCGATGTCAATAGAGTCTATCTTGAGCAAGGCAAGCTAAGAGTAATGGAGATTGGTCGCGGAACAGCCTGGCTGGATACGGGAACCTTTGAATCCCTAATGCAGGCATCCCAGTTTGTGGAAGTTATCCAAAGCCGTCAAGGCCTCAAGATATCTTGTATCGAAGAAATCGCCTACCGCAATGGCTTCATCGATAAATATCAGCTCTGTAAGCTTGCGGAACCAATCCGGAAGAGCGGGTATGGGGAGTATCTGCTCAAGCTTGTACGCGAACAAGCTTAAGCAGATGTAGAATTTAGAATGCAGAATGTATAATGATAAGCGTCTGTCAGATTATCGAACTATTAAAGCAGTTTGTAGAATGAATGGGAATTTGGAGCTGATTTGGCAAAACAGAATCTCATATTAGATAAGAGCTTTGGCTATGCTTTGTCAATCATAGAACTGTATAAATTCTTGGTAAACGAAAAGAAAGAGTACGTGCTCTCTAAGCAAGTGTTGCCGTCTGGCACCTCCGTTGGAGCAAATATCCGCGAGGCAAGCGTTTCACAGTCGAAGAGAGAGTTTATAGCAAAAATGAATATCTCCCTAAAAGAAATTCACGAAACCGAGTATTGGCTTCAATTGCTGCTCAAATCTAACTACATTAATGAAGCTCAAGCATTGCTAAAAGAAACTGATGAGCTGATTAGGATACTTACATCTATAATAAAAACCTCAAACCAAAACTCGAGGTGACCATGCCCCATTCTACATCCTACATTTTACATTCTACATTGAAATGCAAATTCTACATCCTACATTTTACATTCTACATTCTCCTCGCTTTCGCGATGATGAGCTGCACCAAGTCAACTTCGCCAAAAACCGGCTCCCTCTCCGGTCGCGTCATCCTGGTAAACGACACTGATGATCCCTCCCTCGATCCGGTCGATTTCTCAGGAGTCACTGTTGCCTTATATGAATTGGCTGTTTTGGATACAACTATTTTACGGATCAACCAGGAGTACCCGCAGATTGGCGTGCTGGTGAGTCAGGAGACTGAGTTTGATCATAGATTACAGAATCCTGTGAAAGTGGTTACTACTGATGCTATCGGGAGCTATTCGTTTAGTAGGATACCCTATGGACGTTACAATTTTGCAATTATAAGAGACGGGTGGGGATTGCGCTATGAGTACAATATCCTAATAGATGATAGCTCCAAACAGCAGGGGGGGCGTATTACTGGAGAAACATCCCTTTATCCAACTAGATATCTAAACACAGTAGAACAGGGCTATCTCGAGTTTTTCCCAGATAGATCATACATCGTTGCCGAAGATGTCACAGTTTTGGCTGATTGTAGATTCAATGGCGGTTCCAATTTATTTATTGCTCCCGGGCGATCATTAAACTTCCACGGTGATTTACATTATGATTCGAGCATAAGCACAATTACACGCATCAGCAGCAGCGATGGATTGTATAGCACTACAATGAAAACAAGCATTGAGCCATTTAATCGTGTCATGTTTTCGAACGATCAGGAGCCTGTGCTAAGCCATCTTGTCATAGATCACGGTGTTGATGGGATCAGATTCCAAGGTGGTGGTACTCTAAAAAACTCAATAGTCAGAGTGATGACAGCAAGTGGAGTCACAGCAGGAACTGGAATGTTTAATGCCGAAAACATGGTTGTGAGAGGCAATAATACCATAGGATTATTAACCCAAGCGGACGGTACAATTCAAAGCAGCATCTTCTTGGGTAATGGCGAGGGATTATTCATTAGTGAAGCAATGGTCAACGCAAACAACAATTATATCGTCAACAACAGAATCGGAGTCAGAAGCTTGTATGGAGCAAGCACTATCAACAACAACTGCTTTGATCGCAATGTCTTTGGCTTATCGATTTGCGCAGCTGATCCTAGTGTAACCCTCAATAGTTTCTATGCGAACAGCACGGATATCGAACTTAACAAATCTTGGGTAAGCTACCAAGTGTATCAGTATTGTTCTCCTACGATAGAATCGAACAATTTCTTAGGGTCTGGTTTGTACATTAGTCTATACGGAAAGAATATCATCGGTGGTTCATCTGCCACTCAAGGCATTGGGGTAATATCTAATCAACACTATCCGAATAATTACTATACTGCTAGTGATTTAATGATGCATTTGTTTGACTCAAACTATCCCGGGTCTAATATCCAATACAGTATTGATTATTTGCCAAGGCGAATATCAATAAACCCATCAGCTGGTATTCAGTGATTTATCGAGGTAAGAGATGAAGCATCATATCTATAATCCGAGTTTCAAGTTCGTTATTGAGCCCATGCATTTCAGCAGAAACACTAATCGTGAACTGTTACAATATTGTTTAGGAGCCACACTGTATATGCCGGGCACAAAAGACATTTGCAATAAGATAGTCACCCAGAATATGGGCGGTCTAACCTCTATGGTCATGTGTTTTGAAGATGCAATCGACGAAAAGGATCTATCCAAGGCAGAAGATAATGTGCTAAATCTCCTTGAATCGCTAAGTGATGCAGTTAAGAATGGCAAGCTCAGCATTGATGATATCCCTCTTATCATGATTCGAGTAAGAAACCCTGAGCAGTTTATTCGCTTTACCAAACGAATAAGAAAAAATCAGCTAAAACTGATTACCGGGTTTGTGTTCCCGAAGTTCAGCACCAATAATGGCTATCAATACTTGGGTCATCTCGCGGAGATTAATGTTTTTGATGATTGTCAGATCTATGGACTACCGATCCTCGAAAGTCGCGAAATTGCCATGAAAGAAACCCGAACCTATGAGCTAACCGGTATAAAAAACATGTTAAAGCCATACCGCGATACAATTCTTAATATTCGAGTGGGAGCGACAGACTTTTCTTCAAACTTTGGAGTTCGGAGAGGTATGGATTATTCCATATACGATATTCTGATGGTGCGTGATTGCCTTTCTGACATATTGAATTTCTTGCTTCGTACTGAAGACGATTATGTGATTTCAGCACCCGTGTGGGAGTATTTCTTAACCGACGATAAGGACGTAGTAAGACCTGCGGTTGAAGCAGATATACACACATCGCTATTGAAAAGAAATCGCATTGTTAATCCGGCTATTGACGGCCTTCTAAGAGAAGTTATTTTAGACAAGGCAAATGGCTTTGTCGGTAAAACAATTATCCATCCCTCGCACCTGAAGTACGTCAACGCAATGCAGGCAGTAACCAAAGAAGAATATGAGGATGCAATGCAGATTCTGAATACTGATGGGGGCGTGATTAAGAGCGCAAGGTCAAATAAAATGAATGAGATAAACCCACATCGCAGCTGGGCACAAAAAATTGCATATAAGGCTAAAGCATACGGTGTGATCGAGAACGATGCTGCTTATCAGGATTTGTTCTCGATAGATTGATAATCCTAAAGAGATGCTGAGGTGACACCATGAAAGAAACAAGAGACTTTTTGACCAAAATCGGCATGCCTGCGGGCGATGCCTACGACTTGCCAGATTCTGACAAGCGCTTTTCAGATGGCGGGCAATATCGGTTTGAAGTGCCCGGAATTCAAGGACCCGCAACGATGAAGGCACTGTTACAGGAGATTGACTCTTTAGGGTTACATTTACACCGCGTAACCCAAACCAAGGGAATCATGCTTTTATCTGATAGCGAAATCTCGCAAATGGTAGAGCTGGCTCAAGACTGGAAGGTTGACCTGATTCTGGCCATCGGTCCCCGCGCAACCTACGACACAAGTGCATCTGTCCACACTCCCGAAGGCCAGCGCATGGGATATCGACTGAGAGGGCAGGAACAGATTGTCAGGGCCGTTGAAGACGTTAAAAGAGCTGCAAAGCTTGGCTGTCGAGGCTTCCTAATTTACGATGAAGGTAGCTTGTGGCTGCTTAACGAGATGAGAGCACAAGGTGTGATTCCTGAAGATTGTAAATTTAAGATTTCCGCTCATTGTGGTCACGGCAATCCCTGCTCAGCTAGATTACTCGAGCTAAACGGAGCAGATTCAGTCAACCCTATCCGCGATATCCAGCTGCAAATGTTGGGTGCCATCAGACAGGCTATCAGCATACCGATCGATGTGCACACCGAGAACCCGGAATCTTCGGGAGGATTTATTCGCCATTATGAAGTCCCCGAGATGGTTCGTGTTGCCGCTCCCATATATCTGAAAACCGGGGGCTCGGTAGCAAAAACTCACAGCTGGGAATCCACTGAAGCAGATGCCAGAAAACGTGCAAAACAAGTGGCCCTGGTGCAGAGAGTGATCAATCAATATTATCCCCAGGCGGTCTTTTCTCCAAGGAAAAAGTAAATGAACAGTAGATTAAACTGCGTTCTTGGTACAATGACTTTTGGCCAACAAGTTGGCTCCCAAGAAGCTCTTGAGATGTTGCAACTTTACTTTGAATCCGGATATCATGAGATAGACTCGGCTTATGTTTATAATGATGGTGCTACCGAAAAGCTGCTGGGGAAGATCCTCCATAATTTCAATAGGGAAGAGTATATAATATCCACAAAAGCAAATCCTAGGATCACTGGGAGGCTTGATAAAGAAGCAGTTAAGCTGCAACTATTGGGATCCCTTGAAAGCATGCAGCTAGATTATGTGGATATTTTCTATCTGCATATGCCGGATTACAACACGCCCATTGAAAATACACTTGAGGCTTGTGCTGAGCTATATGCACAAGGTAAGTTTAGACGATTGGGCATAAGCAACTATCCCGCTTGGATGCTTAGTGATATTTGGCATATATGTGACCGGGAAGAATGGCCAAAGCCCTGCGTATATCAAGGTCTTTATAATGCTCTAAGTAGAAGCATTGAGACGGAGTTGATCCCTGCTGCACGATATTATGGTGTTAGCATCTATGCATTTAATCCTCTTGCCGGGGGATTACTTACCGGCAAGTATGGAACGATAAGAGAGCTACCTAAAGAGGGACGATTTGCACTGAGGAGTTCCTACCTGGAGCGTTATTGGAATGAGGATATGCTGGCAACCGCAAACTCAATTGCTGATTCAGCGGTGAAGTGCGGACTAAGTGCTGCTGATGCGGCACTGGCTTGGCTGGTTAACAGTTCAATGTTAAGCTCATCCTTCAATGATTCCATAATCGTGGGTGCTTCCAAGCTTACTCAACTGGAACAGAATTTGAGCTCATTATCAATAAGCGAGATTCCTGAGGATTTGCAGAATAAGTTCCAGGAAGCGTGGGAAGCAATAAGGGCGGAAAGTCCTCTATACTTCAAAACATCATAAAGACAAGGGATATAAATGAAAGAATGCGACAATCACACATTTATTGATTTCATGGAGTCCATGGAGTGCCTCTGGGGACAGGATATATCCATTGATTCCTACCATCAAGCAAAACGATGTTTGCTAGATTACATGGGCGTAACCATAGCTGGTTCATATATGCTGGAAGATAAAATTGACAAACTCTTGAGACACTGGCAATGTGATGGATGTGCGGCTCAGGTCATTGGAAGGAAGCACAGAACCGATGGAGTCTTTGCCGGGTTAATAAACGGGATGTCAGCTCATATAGCTGAGTTGGATGACGGGTCAAATGCCGGGATAGTACACCCGGGCTCCCCCGTGATATCGGCATTATTGTCTTTATTGACTGAGAAAAGAATTGGAGCAGATAAGCTTCTGAAGGCGATAATATTAGGCTATGAAGCAACAATGATGCTAGCTTTGGCGCTTCAGCCATCGCACAAACTGAAAGGTTATCATGCTACCGGTACATGTGGGTCAATCGGAGCAACGGTGGCATGTGCGTTTGCACTTGGGTTACCAAAAATGGAAGCCAGGAAAGCTGTATCAACGAGTATAGTATCAGCTTCGGGAATGCTTAAGGTGCTGGAAGGCAATTCAGAATTAAAGCCTTACAACGTAGGGAAAGCTGCAATGAATGCCTTAGTTTCTCTTGCGATGGCTGAGGCTGGTTTCGAGAGCCCTGATGATCCTCTTGGGGGAGTAAACGGGTTTATGAATATGGTGGGAGTGTCTTCGAATCAGTATAGGTGGGAATTACCTGATATACAAAGACTGAAGATTCACGATGTATACACCAAACCTTATGCTGCATGTAGATATTGTCATCCATCTATTGATGCCGCGATTAAAATTCGACCCAAGATATCTGATTATGGGTTTCATGATATCAATGCTATTACCATCGAGACATATGATCTCGCAGTTAAAAATCACGATCACAAGGATATTCGAAGTGTATCTTCAGCGAAAATGAGTATCCCCTTTAGCGTGGGGGTTGCCATAGCTACCGGAAGAGCAGGGATAGGAGAGTTCATTGATGAAACTATCAATGATAGCTTGGTTAGGGAGATTGTGAGTCGTTGTGATGTTGTTCCCAATTCAGTAATGTCCCGGGAGTTTCCCCGACGAAGTATGGCAAAGATCACTGTTTTACTGAAAAACAAACGTGTCATAAGTGATTCTATCGAAATGCCCCTTGGCGAACCTGAAAATCCACTAAATGATGCTCAATTGGAGGAGAAGTTCTACTCCCTGACGGATTACGCCGGGCTGGAGAGAAGATTGGCTAAGAAAGTAGCTTCAGCAGTGTGGGATTTGAACAGTAGATTTGAAGACTTCCTTGAGGCAATAGGGACGATTAATATCTACGATAAGGAGTAGACATGATTGATATCACGGAGTATTGTGGGTACATTGCGAGTTTGGGTGTCGATTTCATCACGGGAGTGCCGGACTCATTGTTGAATGATTTTTGTTGTTATATTGAGGAGACCTTGGATCCCAAGAGACACATAATTGCCGCAAATGAGGGTAATGCAATAGCGATAGCATGCGGCTATCATCTTGCGACTGGTGGGATCCCCATGGTTTATATGCAGAATTCCGGATTGGGGAATGCCATGAATCCTCTCATTTCTTTAACACACCAGGAAGTGTATGCGATTCCAATGATATTGTTAATCGGGTGGAGGGGAGATCCGGCAATCAAAGATCATGTCCAGCATAAAGTCCAGGGAGCGCTGACACCTATCACTTTAGAGAACTTGGAGATACCCTACTTCATTTTGGATAATGACCAGGAAGATGTGTTTAATAAGACAAAACTAGCCTATGACACCGCAAATGAATCCGGCAGTACGGTTGCCTTAATCGTAAAGAAGCGGGTGCTTGAGCGGGGAGAGAAGGATAGTAGCTTAAAACCTAGCAACGAACTTCCTCTAAGCAGAGAAGAGGCGATTAGTACGATATTGGAAATAATGCCCTCTGATGCCATTTATGTGGCTTCTACCGGGAGGATTACCAGGGAATTGCATGCCCAACGAGTTAAGCGAGGTGAGCCGCACAATAGGGATTTCCTGATGGTTGGTTCAATGGGTCATGCTTCGCAAATCGCTCTTGGACTTGCCTTAGCAAAACCAAATCGCACAATAGTGTGTCTTGATGGGGATGCTGCGGCTATTATGCATATGGGGGGGATGTCTATCATAGGAAGAGCTTGTCCGTTGAATCTTTGGCACTTTGTCCTTAACAATGGAGCGCATGAATCAGTTGGGGGGCAAATGTCCTCAGGGATTAATACTGATTTTACTACTGTAGCTACAGCCTGTGGGTATGCAACTAGTAAAACTTACCTGACTACTAGACAGGAGATTGCGCATTCAGTTTACAAGCTTGAACATTCTCAAAAACCGAAATTTTTCGATATTCGGATCCATAAGGGGATAAGGAGTGGGTTACCTGCATTGCATGTGGATCATAAGCAGGATAAAACAATGCTAATGCAAGAAATGGTTAGAGAAAACAATGATTAGTGGGCATATCCGGAAAACGGCGATAGTATTGGGAGGCACCGTTCCCCATATTGAACTGATCAGACAGTTAAAGGCAAGATCATATTATGTGGTCTTGGCTGATTTCTTGCCTAATCCTCCGGCCAGAGCCCATGCGGATGAGCACGTGCAGATAAGCACCTTAGATAAAGATGATGTTCTTCGGCTTGCCGTGGAGAGAAAGGCAAGTTTGGTAATAAGTACATGCATTGATCAAGCGAATGCTACGGCTTGTTATGTTGCCGAAAAGCTAGGGTTGTCTCGGCCATATAGCTATGCTACCGCTATAAACGTTACCAATAAAGCGATTATGAAGAGAATTATGGCGGAAAATGGGATTCCAACCGCCAAGCATGTAATACTTGGGGAAGAGGTTTCTGCTAGTATAGATTCACTTAGATATCCGTTGATTGTGAAACCGGTAGATAGTAACAGTTCCAAGGGGATCTCTCGTGTAAATGGAATAAACATGTTGAATAAAGCCATCGACTTAGCTCGAAGTGCGAGTCGATCAGGCGATGTGATAGTTGAAGAGTACGTTGACGGCATTGAAGTAGGAGTGGATTTTGTTGTACGTGAGGGAGATGCTGCAATTACTTCATCAAGAGAACGGGTCAAGGTTAATCCCTTGACTAGTGACGAACAACAGATAATTGGTTCATACTGGCCATCAGACACTGTTAAATACAACAAGAAGCAGTTCTTGAGTATCGGGGCTAAGATTGCTCAAGTGTTTGGACTTGATAACACTCCTTTCTTCATGCAGGCAATTGTAAATGAAGTCGATGTTTTTGTGCTGGAATTTGCTGCGCGAATCGGAGGAGGGGACAACTATCGTGTTGTTAGAAATCTCTTTAAGTATGATTTGATTGAGTCAGGAATAAACTCATATTTAGGAGATCCAGTGAGCCTGGATGTATATGAACCCACTGACTACTATCATGACTGTTATCTATACGCAAAACCTGGTGTTATTAGAGATTTAATAGGGCTCGATAGACTGGTGAGCGAGGGTATTATCGAATACTACACAGTGTATAAGAAAGTCCCATCGACGATTTCACCAATTTTGTCGAGCAACAATAGGGTTGGCACATTCACCATATCTTCCTGCAGAAGGGAAGAATTGACGCAGAAAAGGAAACAAGCACTAGATAACTTACGTATTGATGACGAGCATGGGAATGATATCTTGTACAGGGAATTGTATGAAGGAGTTGCGAAGTGATGTTAAAACACGGGACATTTTTGCAGTTAGCTGAAGATGCTATCGAAATCTGTGAAGCTGGAAAAAAGTTACTTCTGCGTGGATATATGATCACCGGCAGAGATGCCGCTCTTCCCCGACTAGTAGAGCTGATTCGCGAAGATAAGCTTACAGAGCATGGCATCGATTTAAAAGGTGCGGTGATTTTCCATACGGCAGTCAGCGGAGCCGGTATTGGTCCCACTTCCAGCAACAAGCATGATATCGAGTCAACGATGGTTGAGCTTTCCAAAGCCGGGGTCAAGATGCACATCGGTAAAGGCAAACTCAAAGATGAAACCATCGCTGAACTGGGGAAGTATGGAGCGGTGTTTGCCGTCACTCCTCCCTTATCAGCCTTGCTTACCAGTTCCATCGTTTCGCAAAGGGTGTTAGCATTTCCGGAATTGGGTATGGAAGCCCTTCATCTCTTGGAGGTAAAAGACTTTCCTGTGATTATCGTGGCTGCCAATGGCAAAAGCCTGGATTCCGGGTATTGTGGCAAGGGGTGAAGTATGCATACGAATGAGATAATCAAGAAGGTCGCCGAGACCGTTGTAAAAGCTTCTACTGTGTACACTGAAGCTCATTTCAGGAAGCTGGAAGACTACATTGCCAAAGAAGACAATCCCAACGCAAAGTGGGTTTTGGAGCAGATCGTTAAGAATGCTATTATTGCTGAAAAAGAGAAACGACCCCTCTGTGATGATACGGGAACGCCGCATATCTTTATCGAATTGGGCAAGGGCAAATCTATCAGTGCGGATATGATGGATGCGATTCAAGCCGGATTGGCTGAAGGCTTAAGACTATTGCCCGGCAGGCCCATGGCTGTTCTTGGTGATGATATTCAGAGGATTGAGCAATCTGCAGGTCTTGATGAAGATCCTTCTGCATTGATTTCAGCGCCGTTCTTCATTAAAAGTGTTCCCGCTGAGCACATCAAGCTTCATATCCTGATGCAGGGCGGCGGTCCGGAGATTCGGGGTAAGACCTACAGGGTCTTTCACAAGCATAGCACTGATGCCTTGATGGATGAAGTGCTTAGTTGGGCAGGAGAATCCTCGTCACTTTTGGGTTGCACTCCTTGCGCTCCGGCGATCGGCATCGGACGCTCACACTATGAAGCCAGTGCTTTGATGCTGGAAGCGATGGCTTATGCGGATTATGCCAGGCAAAGTGCACTGGAGCGATCGTTTACAGACAGATTGAATGCCTGCAAGGTTGGCCCACTTGGGTTAGGAGGCAATACCACAGCTTTAGCGAGCTTCATCAAAATCGGCCCACAAAGGGCTAGTGGCATCAGAGTCGTGTGTCTGCGCTTGTGCTGCATAGTGGAACCGAGAGTAGCTAGCGCGGTGATAGGCTAATCAATCTAACATGCATGCCCATCTACTGATGCATCCAATGTCCTAGCAATGTCCAGCACTTCGCTGGGCATCGCAAGCGCATTGCAAGCGGGACATGATCACCAATTGAGAATTGAGAATTGAGAATTGAGAATTGAGAATTGAGAATTGAAAATGGAGAATTAATGGCGAAGCAAAACCTGATACAGGATAAGACCTTTGATTTCGCTGTGAAGATCATTAGGATTTATAAGGGATTAACCTCGAATCACAAAGAGTTTGTGTTGTCAAAACAATTGTTGCGCTCCGGAACTTCAATCGGAGCAAATGTGAATGAAGCAATCGAGGCTCAATCCAGAGCAGACTTTATCCATAAACTCTCCATATCCTTAAAAGAAGCCAGAGAAACTGAATACTGGATACGTCTTCTTATTGCATCGGAATACTTAGAGGAATCTATCGACATATATAAGGACGTACAAGAGATTATCAGAATATTGACAGCTATCATCAAAACGACAAAGGGACAGAACCATGCAGAGAATACAAAGTAATTCTCAATTTGAGCGAAGCGAGAACTTCAATTCTCAATCTTCAATTCTCAATTTGGCGAGTTGCGCCATTGAAAGCAAAACTCAAAGTTCTTCTTCCCGGCTTCACCGGCAATATGGATGACGTAGTGGTTTACTACAATTCCAAGCTTAATAAGTACATCGCCCGCAAGAAAGTAAAGCCCAAGTTCACTCCGGATCACTCCCTTACCCAGCAGATGCATGCCTTTCGGCGCAGGATATCTGTGAGTGAGGACTATATCGATGACTGCCGGGAATACATCCGGCTCTTCAATCAGAAGTTCCGCCGTCAGGGCAGGGCAATGAGCACCTGGCCCAATGTTTATATGAAAATCATGCGTGCTCTTAAGGCACAGTATCCGGAGATAGATTTTATGACATTGACCCGAGTAGATGTGCTGGAACGCAATCTGCCTTGCAGAACTGTAGCAGCGGCGGTTGAGGAAGGATATCTGGAGAAAGTACCGGGATATGAGAGGCTTAATAAAAATATATAATGTATAATGTACAATGTACAATGCATAGAGTGCGCATAGAATCGCACATCGTAAGTTGTAAATCATAGACTTTGATTGGGGAACATAAAATGAAATATATCTACTTATCGGCACTAATGCTGATCAATGGAAAGATTTGGCATGATGGAACAGAGCCTATACTATGTTTTTTTGCACCTGATAGAAAGAAGGCAAGAAGATGAAGTTGTTAGTATTTGTTTTGGGAGACATACACAAAAGGCTGGTAAGGGGTAAAAGGGAACCACGAGTCTTTAAGGAAGACGTGGTATTTTTCGGCCCCATTGGCGAGACTGAGTATATTTTCAAGGACAAATTGTATCCTGTCGTTCAAGTTTTTGAAGAAACATCAATTTTTTCAGTGTTGGGGCGATTGCCAGGTGAATGGACTCCGGATCTCGTGATTTGTGAGACACCGGTTTTGTGCTATGTTCCCGATATTTATAGGTGTCCAATAAAGCTACAGTTGATTCCAAGAGATGCTTGGGGAGAGATGATATTTAATCGGGGGATGGTTAATTTATTCGACACAATTCACTACAAATGCATTGATAGGGACAGATATTCTCACTTCAATTCAAAGCTTATCCCGGTGTCGGGGGTACCGATAACAATGCCGCAAGGCAAACGGGAGTTAAAACAGTTCAATAAGAGAAAAATTGATATTCTTGCGATTGCCAGCTTAAGTGCCGGTTTTTATCATCCCAGATACAAATTGTATTGGATGATAGCAAGAGAGCTAGGCAAAGACTACCGCGTTAGGTTTCTTGCCGGCATCGACATATTCAAGATTCATGACTATTATGCTGAAGCTAAGATAGTGGTGGATTTGTCTTATGTCTTATCTCAAAGGGGTTATGAAGCTTGCCTGAATAAGTGCCTTTTTTTTAGCTACCAATCAAATAGAATCAACGGCCTAGTATGGAAGCAGGATGAGGAATACATATCTTATGACTTTTCTAATGTTATCGGTAAACTGAAATACTATCTAGAAAACCCAGAAGAATCCCAAGCAATAATTAATGCGGCTTACATGAGGTACAAGGTTATCCCTCATGAGCTTCGCCATGCTGAATGGACCCTGAGCCAAGACATTGATGTTCAGGCAAGAATAGATAGGGTAGATTCAATGGAAGCTTCTGAGCTGGCATATATTAAAGCAACACCACTATATTTTAACTATAACTACTCCGGGCACAACCATCCCAAAAACTGGCGTAGTGTATACTTTCAACGAATTGATGATGCAATAGACATATCAGAGCGGCAAGCCGGTGTAAAAGATACTTACATTAAAGCATTGATCGAAGCAACACGTTTTGCTTACCTGCTTAATGATATTGACTTATTTGAGCAGTATCTGAACAAGACTATCAATGTGCTACCAGAATACCCATGGTCTTACTACATGAAAGCCACGCGAATATCGAGCGAGAGTGATATCAAGAGTGCGATTGATTACTTCAATATAGCAATTGAGCGTGGGATTGATAGCCATGAGTTGCTTGATAAATATCCGTTGCCATTCAATCGCAAAGGAGATGTGGCAAATGGCAGAATGATTGGGCAATACATGTGGGATGCGACCGGAACGAAAGTGATGTGTTCACAGTTTGAGTGCTTGATGTATAAATGCTATTATGGACTTGGAAAGCTATACGAGAGTATATCAGTTCAGGACAAGGCTGTGGAATCATATATTAAGGCTTCGGAGTTCGTTTTGATCCCGGAGTGTGTTATCGCGTTAACTAGGATTCTAATGTATCGGAAAGAATACTCCGCAGCAATTGATCAACTGGTGAGAGGTTTGGAGGAGAATCCGTATGATATCCCCATGAATCTTACTCTAGCACGTTGCTATGCATTAAAGAATGGAGCTATATGCGGAAAGAAGTACCTAGTAAGACTATATTTGACGTTGAAATGTTTTCGATCCAGAAAGCATATCCCCTGGAAGCTTTTAGTGCTATCTCTATTATTCTTTCCCATCTTTTCGGGGGAGCTCCTGAGTAGTGTAATTGATCGAGCAACTCTGACATTACAGAAATGGGTCGCTGTCTCATAGTGAATTATTGATACATCGAATGCCACACTATAAGATCAAACAAAAGACTAAAATAATCAATGGTATAAAAACCTATGTCGAATTGGCTTAAGACCCTGTATTTATTGCTCATAATCCATTACTCAGGTCTGGGATCAGGCTTCTATCGAAAACCAAACGCATTGCTAATTTACTCTGCATTAACTATATTTATAATGATATTGTATAGGGTGCGCATTAGAAGACCAATACTAATAGCAACCATGATATGGGTTATATACAATGCACTATCCATTGTATTGTATGGTCAGCTTAGAGGTCTGTTCATCCTAAGGTATTATATGGTCATTTTGAGCTCATATGTGCTATGGGAGCTCTATAAAGAAGACTTGCCTGATAGATTCAGTTCCATGATATTCTACTTTGCTTTGATCAGCATTCCATTATGGGTTTGGCTAAATTTAAGCACGGGATCACTTGTCAGTATTATGAGCAGGTTTGACTTTTCCTATGGGTACTTAGGAGACCAATCTCACCGACATTACTTACACTCAATAGTTTACTCTGCGGATCCAACCGCAACTGCGGTTCCACGTAGGAACTATGGCTATTGCTGGGAGCCGGGGCCTTACTCTGCTTATTTATCTCTAGCACTATACTTTACTGTCCAATCAAGGAAAACAAATCTGATCAGGTTTTGGACATTACTTGTTGCCATTATCACCACGTTTTCTACAACCGGTTATGTGGCAATGGCCGTTATCATACTCTACCCTTATGCTTCAAAACTAAGGAGTTCATACCGCGTACCACTGTTATTGAGTTTAGCGTATTTTTTAGTAAGTGGCTATACCCAACTTGATTTCATGTCTTCAAAGATTAGTAGTCAAGCCACGGTCTTTGAAGGGCTGACTGTTACAGAGTTGGCTGAGGTGTCTAATATTCACCAAGGTGGACGTTTTGCTGGACTGCTTGCGGGACTTGTTAGTTTATTGAATCATCCGTTTGGCCTTGCAGGCAATAGGGAGTTAGGGGTGGATGCTGTTGCCCATTTAGTAAGCGGACTTGGATGGATCCTTTCATCATTTGGCGTTTTTAGCTTAATTGTATTCTGGGTTTTTCGCAGGAGTTCTGTAGCCATAGCGGAATTATTCGCTCGCAGCAACACTAACTCATATTTATTTATATGCTTGATATGTCTTGCGGGTTTCAATTTTATTGGATCACCGGCATTTATGGCTTTTGCTCTGCTGGGACTATGGCATAGAAGTGTGAGTCAAGCTGCTATGTTACATCACATTCATTAGTTAATGCCCCCCTAGCTTATGCCCAGCTTTGTATGGCATTTACTGGATATTTGTTCAAATAGTAAAAATTGTAATATTTATTGAAGGGAGGTTATGTGAAAAAAGCACTGATAACAGGGATAACAGGGCAGGATGGAGCATATCTGGCTGAGTTTTTGCTTGAAAAAGGATATGAAGTTCACGGCATAATGAGGCGCAGCAGTTCGTTCAATACTGCGAGAATTGACCATTTAACGTTTAATACGGATATTGGCAATAGATCATTCTTTACTCATTACGGAGATTTGACAGACTCTTCAAACTTGAATAGGCTCATTCGAAGTATCAAACCAGATGAGGTGTATAATCTAGCTGCTCAATCACACGTAAGAGTGTCTTTCGAAGTTCCGGAATACACAGCTGATGTTGATGGCCTAGGAACGCTACGTCTTTTGGATTCAATTCGTGATTCAGGTATAAACACGAAGTTTTACCAAGCCTCAACAAGTGAATTGTACGGCATCAACGACGGTACAGCTCAGGATGAGACCACGCCTTTTTACCCCAGAAGCCCTTATGCAGCAGCGAAACTTTTTGCATACTGGATTGTGGTAAACTATCGTGAGGCATACGACATGTTTGCCTGTAACGGGATCCTATTCAATCACGAATCTCCTATTCGTGGTGAAACATTTGTGACCAAAAAAATTACTATGGCAGTCGCGAGTATTTATCGTGGCACGCAGGAAGTTCTGTATCTGGGTAATCTGGATTCGAAAAGGGATTGGGGGTACGCCAAGGATTACGTAGAGGTGATGTGGAGAATTCTTCAGTTAGACAAACCGGATGATTTTGTATGTGCAACCGGTGAAGCTCATAGTATTAGAGAGTTTTGTGAACTGGCCTTTGCTCACGTTGGAATAAAATTGGTTTGGAATGGCTTTGGATTGGATGAGGTAGGAGTTGATTCGCAAAACGGTAAAGTTTTAGTGAGGATCGACAGTAGATACTTCAGACCAACAGAGGTTGATTATCTTTGTGGTAATCCAGCAAAGTTGAAGAGAGTTCTGAACTGGGAGCCCAAGACACGTTTTTCAGAGCTAGTAAAAATCATGATGGAACACGAACTGAACAAGCGTTAATCGGGAAGATGAGCAGTTCGAGATACTAATATACACAGGAGAATATAAGAAACTATGGCAATTATTGAGATGAATCCAAATTGTAATTTGGCAACAGTTAAAGATGGCAGAGGTGGAATATTCACCTATTACCCAAAGGATCCGATAGTTGAGTTCAACTTCTTATTTATTAATGCTGGAAAGATTCGCGGTAATCACCATCATCCTGAATTTGACGAGTATTTTATGCTCACTTCAGGAGAAGGTGTGATGGTAACTAAGGATGAAAACGGTAAAGAAGATTTCATAATGATGAGCAAAGGCAAATGTGTTTTATCGACCATGAATACAAAGCATGTATATTATGCAATCACTGATAGCACTGCTGTTGCATTACTCACGAAAAAATGGGACGATTGTGATCCACCAATAATTCATGAGAATCTTGGGATGGGTACTGGGGATCATGGTGACCCAAACTTCAAGGGAATAAGTAATACTTGAGGTCAATTGTGGTAAAAATAGGCGTTATTGGGTGCTCTAGAATAGCTAAGAAATCTGTTTTAGAGGCGATAAACTGTTCACGATATGCAAAGCTGGTGATGATAGGTAGCAGGGATGTAAAGAATGCAGAGAAATTATGTAAACACTATGGATGCAAGAAATGGGGAAATTACTATGATGTGATAAATTGCCCTGAAGTTGATCTGGTTTATATATCCTTGCCAAACTCAATGCATGAAGAATGGACAATTAAAGCAGCAATATCCGGTAAACATGTTTGGGTTGAAAAACCTGCTTCAGTTTCCTACAAATCAGCAACAAATATGATTGAGACTTGTATGGCAAAGAGAGTAAGGCTTTTCGAAGGATACATGTTTCAGCATCATCCCCAGCATAGCGTCGTCATGAGGATGATTGAAAGCGGTTCTATGGGAGAAATTGTTAAATTTGATGGTGTATTTTCTTTTCCATATCCGGATCAATCGAGCAACTTACTGAATCCCGACCTCGGCGGGGGAGCACTCAATGATTCGGCAGGATATCCAATATTTGCCAGCAGGATGATATTCAATGAGGAGCCCCTGCAAGTGTATTGCACGATAGTTAAAGAGAAGACCACGGATATACCTGTTCGTGTGAATGCTCTTCTAAGTTTTTCGAATGGCAGGACGGCACATATCTTTTCCGGGTTTGGATCCTACTTCCAATCTCATTATAGTGTGCTATGTTCTGAAGCATTAGTCAGAGTAAATCGAGCATATGCAGTGCCGAAGAATCACTCTGCGACTATCACCATCGAAAGAAACGATATTGTAGAGACAATAAGCGCTAATGAAGCTGATCAATTTGAGATTATGATAGACAGCTTCTGTAAGACATTGTTAGGTTTAGAATTATCATCTAGTAGTGAGAAAGATATTCTGAAGCAAGCCAGAGTTATGGAGGCTGTGAGATTATCGGCAGCACATAACAGACCAATAAATATTAGTGAAGTATGACAAGAGGAGATTGAATATGACAAACATATTAGTAACAGGAGGCACGGGGTTTCTAGGTTCTCGTATCGTATCAAAACTAGAAAATGAGGCCGACACTAATGTCTATGTTGCAAGTAAATCAACAGGTGTTGACATCTTGGACTATGAGAAGTTTAAGCATTTTGTTGCAGAGCGTTCTGTGGATGCTGTTGTTCACTGCGCCGCACTTTCTGGGGGAATTGCCATTAATTACGATAGACCAGTTGATATGATTTATGTTAACACGATGATTGGCCTAAACGTCGTAAAAGCATGTAATGAAGTTGGGATCAAGAAGATGATTAGCGTTTTGCCAAATTGTGTGTATCCTGGTGGGTTGGACGAATATGAAGAATCTAAGTTCTGGGACGGGGCAATGCATGAAAGCGTTGTAACTGTAGGCATTCCACGAAAAACGATGTGGGGGCTATGCTTTGCTTATTGCCGCCAAGATCCTACATTTAGACCTATGCACCTGATTTTCCCAAATATGTATGGTCCAAACGATCATTTTGACCCGATTGTGTCTCATGCACTTGGTGCTCTGATCGCAAAGATAATTGATGCCAAGAGAACTAAAAAGAAAAGCATTGAGATTTGGGGTACTGGGAAGCCAATCCGTGAGTGGCTGTATGTAGATGACGGCGCAGAAGCAGTAGTCCAATGCCTAAAGAGCTATGATAAGTTTATTCCAAATGATATAATGAATGTGGGAATCGGAAAGGGCATTTCCATAAGGGATACAGCTTTGCTAATCAAAGATATCGTTGAATGGGATGGCGAGTTCGTTTATGATCTCAGTAAACCCGATGGATCGTCTAAAAAGATACTTAATTGTGAAAAAATGCGATCATTGATTGAATGGGAACCTACTACCAGTTTCGAATCGGGAGTAAGGCAAACCATTCAATGGTATGAAAGCAATCTATGATAGCCCAATTAGGAGAAAGAATGAAGTTCATTAATCAAGTCGAGCCCTATATTACCGAAAAAGAAATCGAAGCCATAAAAGAATATCTAAAATCAGGAGGATGGCTAACAGAATTTCGAAAGACAAAAGAATTTGAGGAGAGGATTGCGGAGTATATTGGAGTTAAGCATGCCATTGTCGTAACCAGCGGAATGGTTGGTCTATACCTCTCAGTTTTAGCTCATGGGATAGGGAGAGATGACAAAGTATTGGTTCCTAACTATACAATGATTGCTACTATAAATGCTATCACATGGGCAGGGGCAGAACCGGTTCTTGTTGATATAGATCCTGAAAATTTATGCTTGGATTTGAGCAAAATCAGGAATGTGTCAAAGTGCAAAGCAATGATGTATGTGCCGATAAACGGCAGATTTGGCAATATGGATGAAATAGTAAATTACTGTGAGTCTAACAATTTGATATTGATTGAAGATTCATGTCAGGCTATGGGTTCTGAGTTTAATGGTAGAAAAATCGGCAGTTTTGGAAGTGCTGGAGTTTTTTCATTCACCCCACATAAAATTATAACAACCGGCCAAGGTGGGGCCGTGGTTACAAATGATTACAATATTGCAAATAAAGTAAGAAAGCTAAAAGACTTTCATCGCACAGCCCCAGCTACAGATTGGCATGATGGACTTGGTTTCAATTTCAAGTTTACTGATTTACAAGCGGTGATTGGTATTGAACAGATAAAGACCATTGATTTTAGAGTAAAGAGAAAAAAAGAGATATACCAGAGGTACCAAGCAAATCTTTCCGGAATTCATGAGCTGACTATGCCTGATACTGATTACGAGAATATGGTGCCATGGTTTGTTGATGTTTTTTTTGAAAGCAACTCTATTAGACACGAGTTATGTGAGTATCTCAAGGAAAATGGCATTGGGAGCAGACTTACTTATCCTCCGGTTTGTGAACAAGAAATATACCGCATCGAATCAATTGATGATTATGCTGTATCGCGAGACTTGGCGTCAAGAGGTATCTGGTTGCCTTCATCCATTGGATTGCGCGATTCTGAAATTGACTTTGTTTGCGCAGCAGTAGATAAGTTCTTTAATAAGTAGGGAATTGCATGCCCAATATCAGGTTTCTGATAACCAGCTCAATCTTTTCACAAACAGCATCTGCGAGTTTGATGCGCGCACATGCGAAAGGATTAGGTAGTAAAGCTACGTTTGTGTGCTATTGTATCCCTAATAATGAAGTCGAACAAATGGATGGATTGTCCGGATCTACCATTAGCTACAGATACCCTTCTTTTTTAAGGAAAGTAATAACAGAAAAGTGGATAAACAGGTTGTCTGGCACTTTAGGGTTAATTGTAGATTTTGCAGTCCATCAATTGAGCTCAAACGATACATTAATACTGCACTCATCCAGTGCTTTGGTGATCTTCTGTTTGTCATCGATCGCAAAATTGAAGAAGAAAACAGTGTCCATATATCGAACAGAGATTCCACATAGGCCTACGTATAATCTAATATTGCGATTGGCAACAAAATTGACCTATATTAATGTTAGCATTATGATAGTGGAAACTAACAGGATGAAAGAATATTATAAAAAACATGTTTGCCCCAAAGCCATTGTACATGTGCTTTACTCAGTGGTTGATTGTGAGGATGTGCTAAATGCAAAAAGGAAAGATATTGGAAGAGAGTACTTTGCTTATTGTGGCTTAATAAGTGCTGAGCATAAAGATGGATTATTGACTATTATTAGTGCATTTTCCATTATCGCAAAAAGGTATAAAACCATCAGTCTAGTTATTGCCGGCGCTTGCTCTTCAATAGAGTACATGGAAAAAATCAGATCACTAATTTTTGATTGTGGCCTGGAAGAACGAGTCCTCCTGACCGGTCGACTTTCCAGAAGTGATTATGCATCCTATTTGAAGGGAGCTTCATTGTTAGTAAATGGCAAAAGCAAAGACAGTCATAACTCATATGGCTTTTCGTCAAAAATCGTCGAATACCTCTACTCAGGAAATCCGGTACTGATGACTAGATCAGATGAGTATTCTGATATTCTGTGCGAAGAAGAAGCTATCTTTATTGATGAAAGTAGAGCAGACGACTACATAAACAAATTTGATTTCGTGTTATCCAATCCAGATAGGGCGCGTACAATTGGTTCAAATGGTAGGGAAAAAGCGCTTGCGTTGTTTAATTATCGGAAAATGGCAAGTGAATTACTTGAAATTGCATTGTTTGAAAGCAGGATGAATAATATTTAGCGAGGACACCAATATGTGTATCCACGGCTTGTGATTAGGCGATAAATTATTTATTGAATATTATGAGAGTCGTAGTTGCGGGAGATTTTGTACCCAAGGCCGGGATAAATCCCTATGATCCTTTCTCTGATGAGATCAAGGATTTGTTCCATGAATCCGAGTATGTGATTATCAATTTGGAAACTCCTCTCACAGAAAGAGGGAAGCCGATACTGAAAACTGGGGCGAACTTTCGCCGGAGTCCAAAATACGCAGAAATACTGAAAAACGCTGGAGTAGATTGTGTTTGTTTGGCAAACAACCACATAAGGGATTATGGCAATGAAGGAGTTCTGGATACTATTCGTTTTTGTAAAGAAGCCGGATTGGATGTTGTGGGGGCCGGGTTTAACTCGGAAGATGCAGCAAAGCCCTTAATTAAAGAACTTGGCGGATTAAGAGTTGGCTTTCTAAATTACTGTGAGAGGGAATTTAGTATAGCAGGTAAGAACAAAGCCGGAGCGAATCCCTTTGATCTTATCGATGCCTATCATACCATACAGGATCTGAGAAGCAAAGTGGATAAGATCATCGTGATTTATCATGGAGGCATCGAGTATCAACATTATCCTACTCCGGAAATGGTTAAGTATTTCAGGTTCATGATCGACATCGGTGCTGATTCTGTAGTTGCTCATCACGCTCATGCCTATAGTGGGCATGAGTGCTACAAGGGGAAGATGATATATTATGGATTGGGGAATCTTGTGTCATCTACAAGTGTGCGTAAACCCGATGAAAGTTGGTTTGTGGGCATTGCTGCCAAGCTTAGCATCGTGCCAAACAACAGCGAAAGCGAACTGATCACGCTCAATCAAGCATTAGATTTTTCTAAAGTATCTGTAGCATCTCAAGAGCTCAGGACAAGGGTAGAGGATCATATCTGCGAGATTAACAAGACTATAAGTGACCCGATACTTTTTGCTTCATATTGGGAAGACAGGTATTCGGCGTATAGACAAACACTATACAGGCATCTGTTAATACCAAGCCTGGGTATAAGAAAAATAGTTAAGAAAACCGGGATTCAACTGAGGATGCCGATTAGATATCGAATCGAGGTGCTAAACCTGTTTCGATGTGACGCTCATAGAAATAAGGCAATAAGCATATTAAGCTTTGACATATTTGATGTGTATGGTGAGTAAAAGGTAAAAACTCGCAGATAATTATTCTATAGCACCATAATACAATGAGGAAAACGCAATGTGGATCATATCCAGCAAAAAACTTAACAGTTCTCTCGCACATCACGAGTTTGAGGGATACAACCTTTACGGTAATAATCAATGGCATAATTGCGAGGGTTCGAGCACAATCTTCTTTTATGAAGGTTATGTTTTAATCCGTGGTCAGAAGCATTCCAGCAAAGAATCTGTTGATGCTGAGCTAACCAGGCTGATTGCCGAAAACAAACTTAAACCCGAGATGATCAAAGGCAATTATACCTTAGTTGTATGCCGTAAAGACAGTTTTCAAGTACTCAGCGATAGGTTTGGAGTTCAAAAGTGGTTTTATTGGCGTGATGTAGATAGTTTTATGATTAGCAATGATCTAAGAGCCATCGTATCCGAAGTCAACCCCAAGCTATCCAAAGACAATATGGCTTTATATGCGCTTATGTACCATTTCACTAATGGGAAGACTATCTATGAAGACATCCTGCATAATGAACCCGCTCAGTTGCTTGAGTTTAAAGACAGGAAGTTAACCATTGGCAGCTATTGGTCACCTCTAGCATTACTGGAGCAGGGGAGACAAGATATTGATATAAAAGATATTGTGGATTGTTTGGGTTCGCATGTTGATGACCTTTTGGCATATTGCGGCAAGGATTCAATCAGTCTATCTCTCACCGGAGGGGCTGATACTCGCAATCTACTCGCTCTGATGTTAAGCAGAGGTATTAAACCTCACTTATATACCTATGGGAATCCGGCTTCCTGCGATTGCGATAAAGCAAGCAAGATAGCTAAAGGACTAGGTCTTAATCACCACATCCATGACATCAAAATGAACAGCGATAGATTTCGAGAGTACTCTAGTTCAATTATCTCTTGGGGCAATTCATTAAGCTCAATCCACCGTGCTCACAGGATTATTGCTGTTGAGAAAGAAAGCAAGTTTGCTGATACCATGTTTCTGGGAACCCTAGGGGGAGAGTTTGTAAAAGGGGTTAGCGAGGATTACTATATAGTCCCGGATGTTGTGTTCGATAACTGGAAAGCTGCGAGCTTAAATAGCCACCAGCTAACTGGATACCTTGCCAATAAATCGATTAACAGCTCCTCAGTTGTTTTGGACAGTTTGGGTGAGGAGATTAGCAGAGAGTTTCTTACTGGGAGTCTAACACAGAGAAAACTTAAGTCATTAACTCATATTACTGCCCATCTACACGATGCCCAGGACATTGTGCTTTATCAGAAGGCTGTGAAGTATGTGTTTACCCCTTTTCTGGACATTGATTATCTGGAGTTGCTGTTTACATCAAGATTTCCATTTTCAAATAAAGAGCCCATTACTGGTAGGATATCCAGAAGAGTACAGAATCCAATATATGCTTCAAAGTTTATTCGCTCAGCCTATCCTAAACTGGGGCGTTTCAGATATAGTGGTGAACACAAACCCAATGAAGTTATGCTTAATCCATATTTTGCTGCACTTTTAAAGGGGATTAGACAAAAGTTTTCGAAGCCATATCCTCCGAACTTTCCCATAGGTCAATGGATGCGAGATTTTGTTCTGGCAGAACTACCTTTGTGCAAAGGTATTTCTGAGATCAATGAGGTATTTCAGATAGATGATATGATTCGCGAGATAGAAGATAATGAGTGCCCACCCAAAGAATCGTTCTGGCTTAAATACACCAATCCAATTTTGATGAAATACATTGTCGAAGGAATGGAATGAGAATGAAAGAAATTATTAGAGGAGCTATCGTCTATTGTCGCAAAGAAAGCCTTGGGAAAAAATGGGCTGTTGCTTGTCAGGGCAGGAGCTTAGATTATCAAATGTTTGATATATCTTCATCATCGTTTTTCTCAGACTTAGATGCGTATAAGCCCGATATTGTGCTTACTAGGCCTCCGGGAAACATCGAGTTGGACAAAACTCTCTTTGATGAGAAAACATATGTGCTCTCCAAGGTTAAAGGCTACTTTTTGTTTCCAAGCTATGAAGAGACATTGGTATATGAGAACAAAAAGATGTTGAGTTACCATCTTGAGGCTTGGAAGCTTCCTCATCCTCAGACCAAGGTTTTTTACAGCATGGAGGAGCTGAAGGGTTTTGCATCTACGACACAATACCCTGTTGTTGTTAAGAGTTCCATAGGTGCTTCAGGTACTGGTGTTCACATAATAAGAACGCAGAAGCAACTCAGCTCATACGCCCAAAAAGCCTTTTCTTCAAAAGGGATTTCGGTTCGAATTGGTCCCAACAGAAATACTGGGAGCATAATAAAATGGTTGAAGAAAGCAATTAGTAACCCTCAGTATGCCAAAGAAAGAGTAGCTGATTACAAAGCAATTGCTGACAATCGTCCCAAACGATATGTTATCACTCAAGAATATATCCCACACGATTTTGAATGGAGAGCAGTAAAAATCGGAGATTCGTATTTTGCTCACAGGAAAACTAAAGATGGGGATAAATGTAGCGGAACTAAAGGGATCGACTATGTAAATCCACCTCTTTCTTTGTTGGAGTTTGTTAAAAAAACATGCGATAGCCTGGGCTTTAACTCGGTTGCAATCGATTTGTTCGAGGCACAAGGGATTTATTTGATTAACGAGATTCAAACCATTTTTGGACATGTGCAAGACCACATCCTGGAAGTGGAAGGAAAGCCGGGAAGATATCTGTATCAGGAAGGGCGCTGGGTGTTTGAAGAGGGGATGTTCAATTCTAATGAGTCTTATGATCTGAGGCTGGAAGTGGCGTTAAAGCTATATGGGCAAGGGAAGCTATAGTTGAAAATCCTGTTTATCTGTAGTGGTAACTCCAAGAACTTCGATGTTGTTCCCTTCATTCAGGCACAAGCCGATTCATTGATAGAGTTAGGGCACGAAGTTGAGTTCTCCACAGTCAAGGGGAGGGGAGCTCTTGCATATCTATCGCATGTTTTCATCCTAAGAAAATTACTTAAGACTTCGTCCTATGACGTTATCCATGCCCACTATTCATTGTGTGGTTTCGTGGCCTACTTGGAAGGCATTTGTAGTAAAACTCCTGTTATTGTCTCCCTGATGGGAAGCGATGTAAAAGGCGCCGGACTCTTTTTGAGTGTTATTCGATTCTTTACAAGATATTTATGGGCGGAAACCATTGTAAAATCAGAGGATATGCATAGAAGCCTAAGGGTCTATAGTACTGAGATTATCCCTAATGGTATAAACTTGGGAGTCTTTAAGCATCTTCCTCAGGATGATTGCAGAGCACAGCTTGGCTGGGAGGTAAATAAGCACTATATTCTCTTCGGTGCTGATCCCGATCGGGATGTAAAAAACTATCCTCTAGCCAGACATGCTTTTGAGTTACTTATAGAACAAAACCCATCCCTGACAACCGAAAACTGCCGACTTGTCACTCTCGGTAGCGTTCCCCATCACCAAATACGTATCTATTTGAACGCCAGTGATGTATTGTTACTAACATCGAAATGGGAAGGCTCTCCCAATATTATTAAAGAAGCCATGGCTTGTGGCATACCCATTGTTTGCACAGATGTGGGTGATGTGCGGTGGCTTCTTGATGGGTTAGAGGGCTGTTATGTAGCTTCTCAAGACTCGGCCGATATTGCTGACAAATTAGAGAAATCTCTGTTCTTTGAAGGTAAAACAGCGGGTAGAGAGAGGCTTATTGAGCTGAATCTTGACTCAGAGAGTGTCGCGAAACGGATAGTGAAGGTGTATGAGAGAGTTTTGCGGAATAGGGGACAGTGAGAAGGAGAGACAGAGAAACCTTGAGAAGGAGAGACTGGGAGATTAGGAGACAGTGATTCAGTTTGCAGTTGGTAGTTGGTAGTTGGATGTAGATAGTTATGAGTTTTCAGTTGAGTTTGAAGTGACCAGATATGAGTGTGATTAAGAATTTCCACGACTTGATAGTGTATCAGAAGGCGTTCTCGGCAGCGTGCAGAGTTTTTGACTTAAGTCGGACTTTTCCTCAAGAGGAGAAGTACGCCCTGACAGATCAAATCAGAAGGTCATCTCGTTCTGTTGCAGCAAACATCGCAGAAGCCTGGGCTAAGAAGATTTATCCCAAGTCTTTTGTAAGCAAACTAAGCGATTCTCTAGGTGAAGAAATGGAAACGGAGGTGTGGCTGCACTTTTGTTTTAAGCACCAGTACATTACGAGTAATGAGTATCAAGATATGACAAAATTGTATAGGGAAATAAGAATGATGCTAACATCTATGATCAATAATTCCGACAAGTTCTCGAATCGTGAGATCAAATAGTACTTGTATGAGCAATGGAAATCTGACAACTAACAACTCATTACTGACAACTGGTAACTCGCAACTGACAACTGGCAAACCCGGTGTCATAATCATCGAGGGACACGTACAAGGCTTAGCCAATACCAGGTTACTCGGGAAAAGAGGCATTCCAGTAATCGTGGTTGATAAAGATGATTGTGTAGCACGCTACTCAAGGTATTGCAAGGCGTATTACAAGTGCCCAGATTACTTAGGTGATGATTTTGCCGATTTCCTTTTGAGGCTCCATAAAGCATTTAACTTGCAGGATTGGCTACTGCTACCCTCGAATGATCATGCTGTGCACACCATTGCCAGGAACAAAGATAGACTCAGCAAATGCTATAAAGTTATAACCGAAGATCTGGATGTTATTGAAAATATCTATAATAAAAGGAACTTACTTGAGATAGCAGAGAAAGCCGGCATTCCTGTTCCGGCAACCGTAATGCCCGAACATGAGAATCCTTCACAGGTTGAGCTAAGATATCCCATCCTCATTAAAGGCAATCAGGGGCTTAGCTTTTACAAGCGCTTCAAACACAAAGCCCTGATGCTGTCAACACCGGAAGAACTGGAACGCGTATGGGGTACATCGCTCTCCGGTGCAGCGCCTCATGAGTACTTCATCCAGGAAGTGATACCTTATGATCATAAGACAGTTTCTGTTACGGTTTTTGCGGAGAAAGGCAATGTTCATGCATACTGGATGGGCGTTAAGCTGCGGGAGCACCCGGTAACGTTCGGTACAGCAACTTGCTGTCAAAGCGTGTTTGAAGAAGATTTGCTTGAGCAAAGCATAAAGCTGATTCAAGAACTAAATTACACAGGTGTATGTGAGATAGAATGGCTCAGAGACAGCAGGGATGGCCTCCCTAAGCTGATTGAGATTAATGCTCGAACTTGGCTGTGGGTTGGTCTGGCAGCGAAATGTGGTGTTGATTATCCAAACATGATTTACGATTATGTCCATCATGAGAAATTGCCACTGGCGATCAAATATAAGGTTGGAACCGTTTGGCTTAACTTATACACAGATACAGTTTACTCCATACTCCGGATCATAAAGAGAATTGATAGCCCAAAGACTGTTTTGAAGTCTTACAGAAGATTCACAGAAGCAACTTGGGACTGGAAGGATCCGATTCCGTTCTTTAAGTATGCGCTACTAATGGAGAGATTTATAAAGACCAGATGATTCCATATTATAGTCCCCATTTTGGTATTCTGGACTTGATTAAGACATTGGTATGTTTCAATGCTGAAGCCAAATTGGCAGATAAGTTCAGAACTCTGACAGGTAAGAAGCATATTCTTTTCACTTCTTCATGCAGGAGCGCATTATATCTTGCGTACAAGGCCATTGGAAGAAACGGATTTGTTCATACCAGCCCTCTTACTTGTAAGGTTGCTCTTTTGCCAATTATTGCATCAGAAAACAAGATATTCTTTCATGATGTGAAGCAGAACGATTGGACACTTGATCCGAACGCGGTAAAAGCTGGAATACGTAAGGAAAGCATAGCCATTCAAGCTATACATTTTGGTGGATTCCCCTGTGATATGCACGCCCTGAGGCAGATCGCGGATGAGTATAACCTTGTGCTAATTGAAGATTGTGCTCAAGGCTATGGCTCAAGCTATGATGGTGTTGCTGCCGGACAAATGGGTGATATATCTTGTTTCACACTAACGAAGAACCTTTTCAGTTTGGGAGGCGGGGTTTTCGCGACCGACAACAAGGAATGGTATCTGAGGGCAAAGGAATTGCAGCAAGGTTTCGGAAACGAAAACAGGATAAAGATTGTATATAGAGTTATAATGGCTTTGCTAACAACATATCGTGCAAGGCCATTATTAGAGATGCTGTATCAGTTCATAAAAAAAAGGGTAAAGGATCTAGATGCTGTTGACAAACTGAATGTACTGGAAAAGGAGCTTACCAAGCCGGCCAAGTTATACTTGAAGAGTTGCTGGTCTAGATGGAGCACAATTCAAGCCCTTGTTGAGATTAGGAAAGAAGCCGCCAAGTCTTTGTTGAATGAAGTGGGTGTATCTAGTGAATTGAAACAAAGCAATCCATTATCTGAATCATCGTACACCAAACTATTTGTATTGTCGAGAAAGGGTTCACAGGAAAGCATCCAAGAATTGAATGAACAAGGTATTGAAGCAATGCATCTTGAGCATAAGCATTTGGTGAAATACCAAGCTAAGCTATTGTCTTATGCTGATTCAAATCTCCCAAGTTATTATCTGAAAGCATATGAAAACATACACGATAGATTACTAAGTTTACCGGTGACAGAAGATACTCTCACTAAAAGCAAACACTTACAGTTAATTAACACTATGAGAATGATTAATGAATAAGACAATATGGTTCGACATCACCAATACTCCTCATATAAACTTTTTTAAGCCCATTATCATGAGGTTGCGGGAAGACTATAAGCTCATCTATTCGCTGAAGGACTTCGCTGAGACAGTTCCCTTATTTGAGAAAGATATCCAGGAAAAATACGTCTTGATTGGAACACATAAGGGTAAGAACAAGTTTAGCAAAGTGCTGGGGATGCTATCACGCATTAGTAAATTGAACTCAAGCATCTCCCATTTTGATATTAAGATTTCTATTGGTGGCGATTCTTCAAACTACTTAGCCAAGATTCGTAGAAAGAAGTCTATAACTTTTGATGACAATGAAACATCTTTCAATAGAAGGTATAGTCTCTTTACAGATATGGCTTTCTGGCCCAAGGCAATTCCTCAAGCTGAGCTTGCAAGACAAGGTTTTAAGCGGAATAAGCTATATCAGTATGATGGCTTCAAAGAAGACATTTACGTGGCTGATTATCATCCAGACGACAACTTCAGCAATAGTCTCCCTTTCGAACACTATGTGGTTGTCCGTCCCGAAAACTTACAAGCAAATTACATAGACAATGATTCCGCAAAACCAATCACACCTAAATTGCTTCAGGCTCTATCGAAAGCGGGTTACAACATATTGTACCTGCCAAGGTATGCCGTGGACAAGGCTTATGCAGAGGGAGTCAAGAATATCTACATTCCTGATAAGCCCATCAATGGCTTGGATGCATGCTATTATTCCGAGGGAGTATTGACCGGGGCGGGTACTTTTGCGCGGGAAGCAGCATGTCTGGGAGTGCCTTCTTTTTCTTTTTTTGCCGGGAAGTCATTACTGGCTGTCGACAAAGCCATGATCAGAGATGGCAAGATGTTCTTTTCCAGAGATGTGTCAGAGCTGATGGCACGGTTGAAAACAAGTAATCGAACCGATGTGGATTTGAATAGATCTAAAGTGGTTCAGGAAGAAGTAATAACGAAACTGAAAGAGGTTATCGAAGCTTGATAAAACAGATACATTTAATCGTGGGTGCCCGCCCGAATTTCATGAAGATGGCGCCGCTATACAAGGCGCTAAAAGAACAGGGTGATCGATATGCACCCGCCTTGATTCACACCGGGCAGCATTATGACGAGAAGATGTCCAAGCTCTTTTTTGAAGATTTGGGTATGCCGGAACCGGATGCGTATTTGCATGTGGGTTCGGGGACTCATGGACAGCAGACTGCGCGCATTATTGAGCGCTACGAAGAATACATCCTTTCCGGAAACAGACCTGATCTGGTGATCGTGGCCGGTGATGTGAACTCTACGATCGCTTGTGCACTGGTAGCAAAGAAGCTGCATATTCCTGTAGCCCATCTGGAAGCAGGCTTACGTAGCTTTGATGAAAGAATGCCGGAAGAAATAAACCGAGTTCTTACCGATAGGATATCAGATCTGCTTCTTACGCCGTCAGAGGATGGGGATGCTAATCTCCTGAAAGAAGGGGTTCCTGCTGAGAAGATTCACTTGGTGGGCAATATCATGATTGATTCTTTAGTGGAGCATCGCATAAAGGCAGATGGATCAGAGCTAATGAGTGAGTTGGGTATTAGTGAGAATGAGCCCTTTGTGTTGGTTACTTTGCATCGTCCTTCAAATGTGGATGAAGTGAGTGGTTTGGAAATGCTTTTAAGTGCTTTCAATGAGATAGGGAAGCAAATCAGGATCGTTTTCCCCATGCACCCCAGGACCAGTAAGAACATTGAGCGGCTTGGCTTAAGCTCCAAATTGGCTGAGATTCCCAATCTAATCATTACTGAACCCATCGGTTATCTGGATTTTATGAAGTTGCAGATGAACGCTAAGTTCATTCTCACAGATTCCGGTGGTATACAGGAGGAATCAACCTTCTTTGGGGTACCCTGTCTTACTCTAAGAGAGAACACCGAGCGCCCGATCACTATCACTGAAGGGACAAATCAGTTAGTGCCACTCGATAGTAAGAGCATTGTTAAGTATTCCATGAAGATATTGCAGGGCGAGGTGAAGAAGGGCACTATACCTAAGTATTGGGATGGGAATACGGCGGAGAGAGTGGTGAAGGTGTTGGATGAGTGGTTTGGGTTTTGCCACCGAGAACACTGAATACACCGAATGGGTTTGAAGGATTGATTTCATGATATATGAGAAAGCGCTTAGTGATAGTGTGATTGGGTGCGCTATTGCGGTTCACAAGGAGATCGGAGAAGGATGCCTGGAAAAGGTATATGAAAAGGCATTGTGTGTTGAGTTTGATTATCAGGGAATAAAGTACAGAACTCAAGTGCCACTTCCAGTGGTTTACCGAGGTCAGATTGTTGGTGATTTCATTGCGGATTTGATTGTTGAGGGAAAAATTCTGCTGGAGCTTAAGGCCTGTAGTGCAATTGTTCCTGTGCATGAAGCTCAATTGATAAACTATCTGAAGTTAAGTGGTCTTAATGTTGGCTACGTACTAAATTTTGGCTATCCGGGAGCACTCAAATTCAAAAGATTGGTAAGATGATTCGGTGTCTTCGGTGTTTTCAGTGGCAGAATATATTATGAATAGAGACTTCACAATAGATATCTACACCGAGCTTCTCAGAGGCTTGAGGCATCAGGGCTACGAGTTTCAGACATTCAGAGATTATCTGAAGAACCCTTTGGAAAAAGTAGTGATTCTGCGGCATGACGTGGATAAGAAGCCGGGGAATTCTTTGCGGTTTGCGGAAATCGAGCATGATAGGGGGTTAAAATCCTCGTACTACTTCCGAGTAGTGACGGAATCCTTGCAAGTGGATAAGCTCTTGGCGATAGCAAGGCTTGGGCATGAGATCGGCTATCATTATGAGGATATGGATCCGGCTAAGGGTGATCCCGGAAAGGCGATTAAGAGTTTTGAAGATAACCTACAAAAGCTGAGGAAGCTGGCACCGATTGATACGATTTGCATGCATGGCAGTCCGCTCTCCAAGTATGATAATAAAGACCTCTGGCAGCACTATGATTATCATGAGTATGGGATTATTGGTGAGCCCTATTTTGATCTGGACTATGGTAAAATCTTTTACATCACTGATACGGGTAGGAAGTGGAACAATCGGGATGCCAGCATCCGGGATAAGGTGGAAAGTCAGTTTGAGATCGAGGTGAAGAGTACTCAGCATTTTATTGAGTTGATTAAAGCCGGGAAGATGCCGGAGCAGATGATGATCAATACGCATCCGCAGAGGTGGAATGATGATTTGCTGCCGTGGGTGGTTGAGCTGGTTTCTCAAACAGTGAAGAACCGAGTTAAAAAGATAGTTTCACGCAGATTGGGGAAGTTGTAGAGTTTTGGCGTTTGGACGATTTGGCGTTTTGGCGATTTGACGATTTGACGATTTGACGATTTGGCGTTTTGGCGTTTTGGCGTTTTGACGTTTTGGCGTTTTGGCGATTTGGCGTTTTGGCGATTTGGCGTTTGGACGATTTGGATGTTTGGAATAAGGGGATTGATTTTGTGGCAGAGATAAGTGGTTTCACGCAGATACCGCAGATAAAAGCGCTGATTTTCGCAGACTTTATTGTATGACTGAGAATGATATAGGTTACAAGGTAAGGGGAGCTTGCTTCTCTGTTTATAATGAGCTTGGTCCGGGCTTGCTGGAAAGTGCTTATGAGGAAGCTATGTCCTACGAGTTACGTAATCAAGGATTGCTTGTGGATACACAAGTTCCGATTGAGGTTTGCTATAAGGGACATCCCATAGGAACCGGATATCGGCTTGATATACTGGTTGAGGGGAAAGTGATTATTGAGCTCAAGTCCGTAGAAAAGCTTAGCGAGGTTCACCACAAACAAATCCTGACTTATCTGAAATTGTCTAACTTGAGACTTGGCTATCTTGTTAACTTCAATGCTGATAGGCTTTCGGATAATCTGATCAGATACGTAAACAAGTTATGAGGCTGAATAGCTTACTATTATAGATTCAGCGATGATCTGCGTTGTTATCCCCGTAGATCTGCGTGAGACAAAGGAAACACATGAAATATTTAGTAACAGGCGGGGCCGGGTTTATCGGCTCAAATATCGTATCGGAGCTGCTGAAACAAGGGCAGCAAGTAGTAGTACTGGATAATTTTGCCACCGGGAAGCGGGAGAATATCCTGCCTCTGATGAAGAACGAGAATCTGACCATGATCGAGGGTGACCTGCGCAGCTTTCATATCGTGAGATCCGCGGTGAAGGGAGTGGACTACATCCTGCATCAGGGTGCATTGCCCTCGGTCCCGCGCTCGATCAATGATCCCATCACATCCAATGACGTGAATATCCTGGGTATGCTGAACATTCTGGAAGCGGCGAAGGAATTTGGCGTGAAGCGAGTAATCACGGCTTCATCCTCATCGATCTATGGAAATAGTGAGACTCTGCCCAAGGTGGAGAGTATGCCGGTGAATCCTCTATCACCGTATGCGCTAACTAAATACGCGCAGGAGCGTTATTGCCAGATCTTTTCGCAGATCTATGGTCTTGAGACTGTGGCGCTGCGCTATTTCAATGTCTTTGGTCCCAATCAGGATCCCACCAGCCAATACTCTGCGGTGATCCCAAAGTTCATCAAGCTGATCATGGCGGATAAAGAGCCGGTGATCTATGGTGACGGCAGTCAATCCCGGGACTTCACCTTTGTCGAGAATAATGTATGGGCAAATATCCAGGCCTGTACAGCGCCTAAAGCAGCTGGTGAAGTAATCAATATCGCCTGTGGTGAGCGCTATACCCTGATTGATCTGGTGAATATGATCAATGAGATCTTGGGTAAGAAGATTGAACCGAAGTTTGAGAAAGATCGTGCGGGGGATGTGAAACACTCGCTGGCGGGGATAGATAAGGCGAAAGATCTATTGGGTTATGAAGTGAAGGTGGATTTTAGAGAGGGGCTGCGTAGAACGGTGGAGTATTTTCAATAGAACGCAGATTTGACTGATTTAACTGATTTACCTGATTTTTGGATTTACTATTATGGGACATGATGGGAAATACCTTCATTCTGAACTGACCAAAAGCATCATTGGGTGCTATTACAAGGTCTACAATGCTTTGGGGTATGGGTTTCTGGAAAAGGTGTATGAGAATGCATTGAAGAAGGAATTGCTAAAGGCTGGGCATGTAGTTGAGGCTCAGAAGCAGATAAAGGTTTACTACGATAATGATGTAGTGGGAGAGTATTATGCTGATCTTGTGGTTGACAACAAAGTGATATTAGAATTAAAAGCTGCAGAAACATTAGTGGCTGAGCATGAGGTTCAGCTCATCAATTATCTGCGTGCTACTGATATGGAAGTGGGACTCTTGCTAAATTTTGGGAAAGAAACTCAGTTTATAAGGCGAGTCTTTGAAAACAAATTCAAGAAATCGTCATAATCCGTTTAGTCCGTTTAATCCGCTTTCTGTATACTATGATAACTTTTCTTGATACTCTGTTTAAATCCTTTCCCAGAGGTATGATCAGCCTTGAGGATTACCGGAATTTCCTTATCGATGTCGAGAAATTCAAATTCCTGAACGACACATATATCAATATAGCTCGGCTTAAAAAACCGAGCTTTTTTGTTTTGCACCACGATGTGCACCGGGACATCGACAAAATGGTACAGCTTGCCAAGATTGAACATGCCTTGGGTTGGAAGGCAAACTACTTTCTGCGCAACGATCCGGAGATCATGAAGTATCCCCCGGTCAAGATCATATTGAAGCTGAAACACGATATTGGACTGCTTTACGACATGTTGGAAACCAGTTCTCAGGATTACGATTTGCCGGAAAAAGATTTGAGGCAACGCGCCTGGGTGAGGTTTCAGAATTGTTTGCTCAAACATATTCGGTTTAACATCACCGCCATTGCTTGCGATAATCGTCCCCATGGTCGAGACAACCGTGAGATGTGGAAAGACTATGACTACCGGGTAATGAACATACGCTGCGATGCAGATACTGATTTTTGTGACGACACGATAGTTTATTTTAAACTGCAAGGCAGAAAGATCTCATACCAAAAAAGGGACTACTACGGAGAGTTTCACCCGATAAAACCCGGGCTCAAGATCAGGGATATTAAGAACCTCGGAGAAAGATTGAAGGGAGGCAAATTGTGCCCCAGAATCGTGGTGAGAATAGTATGGGATTAGCTTTACCTCACGCGGATATAGAAACCTGACTTGACTGAATGGACTGAATGGACTGAAGGCTTTGCTGAGGGATGGATTGAAATCTGACTTTAATGA
>ENA-UOOK01000786-UOOK01000786.1-fermentation-metagenome-genome-assembly--contig:-NODE-786-length-42295-cov-29.047230_pt1 | contig 42295 bp, 36 predicted proteins | sample MGYA00245777_ERZ724023 | MGnify/ENA primary metagenome ERZ724023 (study PRJEB28704, sample SAMN03018312) | fermentation metagenome | biome: anthropogenic terrestrial biome; feature: soil; material...
GAAGGCGGTCATGTCGCTCACGACGACCTGATAAGGGCCGTCCACGTCGAGGGATACGAGCACCATGTTCGGATAGGTTCTCCTTGGCTCCCCCGGCTTCCTGTAACGGTAATGATGGCACTCGGCGGCTATGCCGAGGTACCTGCAGCATCTCCTCGCGTATTCGTCGCTCACGACGACCCCGAGATCCAGCCGTATCTTGGCGTTGAGCCATCTGTAGCCGTGGCTCGGGTGCTTGCTGTGATAGGCGAGGAAGAGGGCGATGTCGCCGGCTTTTTTCTTCGCTTTGTCGGAATGGTGGATGTGCCTGTTCACCCATTTGTAGTAGCCGCTCCGGTTGACCGACATCTCGTCGCAGAGCGATAGGACGCTCCACCTGCCGGAGAGCTCGGATATCACTTGGTATTCTTCCCGCTTAAAGAAACGAATTCCTTTTTTGTACCACCCCCTCTCACCGCATACCCTTTTTTTAGCCGGGCGTTCTCGATGTCCTTCCTCATGATCTCCCTGAGCAATTGCTCCTTGCTCATGCCGGAGTACTCAGGGCGCTGAACGGCCTGGTCTTCGGCCTTCGGGAGCTTGAGCCCCGCAGAGATCTCGTACTGGCTCTGCCAGTTCCTTACGCAGCTTGGGCTGACGCCGTATTTCTTCATGCAGTCGACGATTGAAAGGCTCTTGTCGTGCAAAGCTTTGCCGATTGCGAGCCTTTCCTTGCTTGCTGTCTTCATAGAAAAACCTCCTTGTCTACAATCATCCTTCCCATTGGCCATTTATGAAAGTGTGATTGTCTACTTAGAGGTTAGCAGTTCAAACTAATCAATAAATTGTTGCTTTTATTTGGTTTTATAGTTCATTAATTGCCACTTATCCCTTTTTGGGCCGAAGAGGGAACGAGCACGTTGCAAAATTGGGAATAACGCGATGGATGCGGATGATCGGCAAAAGAAAGCCGGCTCATTTCGGGCCGGCTGGTCTTTGCTTCTCGAAGAACCTTTGGAAGTCATCGAGACTGATAGTTGCGACGAATCCTTGCTTATGGAAGTAAAGTGTTCGCAGGTAACTAATTTGTGTGCCATTTGGGAATAATATGCAAAGTAGTCATTACTACTTAATACATTAAAGGGTTGTTTAGCATTACTCAGAGAATGTGTAGTGTTTTGAGCTTTTGCTTACTTTTCCTTTATAAATGGTTTCAAGAAGCTCCTCAACAACAACGTCATTAGCTAGACCTTCAGCTACCACTTTCTTATTATTCAATACAACGACATTACAATTAAGATCCAATACCTGATTAGGATTATGGGTAGTAAATATGATGGTCTTTCCTTCACTTTGAAGTTCTTTGAATATCATTAATAATTTATTTTGGTTTCCAAAGTCCAATGCAGAAAGAGGTTCATCAAAGATGAAAATATCGCTTTCTTGAACCAAAGCTCTACAGATAAAAGCGAGTTGTCTTTCTCCGCCACTTATTTTGGTAATAGATTTATTAAGCAAATGCTCAATGCCCATTTTAACAGCATATGATTCTGCTTTTTTATAATCTTTTTCAGATGGAGATTGCCCTAAATTTAAATAAGGGTTTCTACCAAAAAGGATAAATTCTCTAACTGAATAATCAATATTTATGGTTGTGCTTTGTGAAATATAAGCAACCTCACGAGCAAATTCTTTGTTTGTGTATTCGCCTATTTGCTTTTCTTTAATATAAATAAGGCCACTAGGCTTATTAAGTCCTACCAAGCAATCTAGAAGTGTGCTCTTGCCTCCACCATTAGCTCCAAGTATTGCATTTATTGTCTTTTCTTTAATATCTAATGAAAGATTCTCAAGAACATTTTTATCTTTTTCATATGCAAAAGTAAGGTTTTTTACTGAAATTACATTCATTATTCAATCTCCTTTCTTCTCTTAAAAATAGAGAATAAGAATAATGGAGTTCCAATAATACCAGTTATTACACTGAGAGGAATTTCATTTGGCGCAATGCTTCTCGCAAGCATATCACAAAGAACCATAAACACCGCTCCAAAAAGCATAGAAACAGGAACGACTTTTTTGTTATCATTTCCTATTAATAAACGAACCAGGTTTGGAATAACTAAGCCTATCCAACCAATAGTTCCACTAATTGATACAGAAACTGCAGTAAGAATCGTTGCTACTATTATTAATATAATAGTTGTGACATTATAATTGACTCCTAAAGCTTTTGATTCCTTTTTGCCAAGTGAAACAATATTCATTCTCCAGGAAAGAATAACTGCAATAATACATCCTACTAAAGTTACAGGAAAAGCAATCCAGAAGTCATTAATAGTTACTTTGGACAAATCTCCTAATAACCAGAATGTCATCTCAGCTAACTTCATTTCATTATCTGCTAGATACTTCATAAGGCCAACCAAAGAAGACATGAGTCCTCCAACAGCAAGGCCACAAAGAATGATGATTAAATTGGATTTGTTCTTAAATGCTTTAGAAATTAACAGAGTTAATAGAACTGTAATAAACCCAAACACAAATGCAAATAGACTCACTAAACCAGTAGAGAATCCAATTAGAATTCCCAAACACGCCCCAACGCTAGCTCCACTACTTACTCCAAGAATATCTGGAGAAACTAGTTTGTTATTAAAAATGCTTTGATAAATGGTTCCGCTTATAGCCAGAGAACAACCAACACAAATAGCAACTAATGTCCTAGGAAGTCTCAAGTTATTTAAAACCTTAAATGATACATCTTCGATAGGTTGCCCAAATAGATATTTAAAAGTATCTCCAATTGAAACGCTATATCTTCCAATGCACATTGATAAAACAAATGAGATTAAAAGAGCAACGGCTAAGGAAACTAAAATAATTATGAATTTGCGTTTTTCTTTCTTATAAGCATTATTCATGAATCATGTTTTCTCCAGTTTTAGATAATCCTTTTGACATATTTTCAACATCACTATCACTTAAATCGTAATTGAAATACTTTTTAATTGTTGCCTTCATTTCTGAGCATAAATCAAAGGTATAAGAGGGATTAAATAGATTAGCTGTATATTTGAGCATTAATGATGTCTCAGCCCCAACATTCTCGATTCCTTGCATGCAAACAGGAATATGGTAAACACGATTATTCTTATTGCAATCAAGTGCAGACCAAACTTCGGACTTAGTTAATGAATCAAATAAGTTTGTTTGATAAGAGCCGCCAATCATCATTGCATATGGATTTAAATTAATCATTTCTTCATCTGAGACTTTATGAACATTTAAAACTTCATACTTCTCAGTAGCTAATCTGACATTAGCGACATCATAGATTCTTGAAATCATGGAGTTTCCACCATCAGAATAATAAAGCCCTTTAGATTTTTCTCCGTTTACATAGTAAACAGCTTTTTCACTATTGGTTGTTCCAATCTTTTCTTTAATATCATTAATTGTTGCTTTTACTTCGCTTTTCCAGGCTTCAGCTTTATCTTTTGCTTCTGGGAAAATAGTACTTAAAATATCAGCTATTTCATAAACTTCATCATCAAAGGCACCAGTTGGAGAATATTGATGAACCGCCACTACTGGAAGACCTGCATTTTTAAATGATTGCGCATTTTCTGTGTCTTGGATAATGACTAAATCGATACCGTCATTAAGAAGCTCTTCAGCAGTCACACTATAAGAATAGGCTTTAAAATTAGCAGCTTGAGGATAAAGTTCGTTTACCCAAGTGTTATAAGTAAAGGATCTATATGTGCCTGTGATTTTTTCTCCTAAGCCAAAAGCCATCATCAAATCAGAAGCACTTTGAGAAATCGCTGCAACATGCTTTACATCCTTAGGAACTATAACTTCCGCTCCTTCCATATCAATAACTTTAATTGTTTCCTCTTGTGGTTGGTTTCCGCATCCAGAGAGCATCGCAGGTATGATACTTAATACTAATAATTTTGAAATTCTTTTCATGTTTTTATTCTCCAATCTTCATTTCAATAACACTTATAAACTTTGAGCATTCTTTGATTACTTTATGCTCACAATCATGTAAATCTATACCATTTACTAGGTTTTTATAATCTTCTCTCATTTCGACAAGAACTAATGCAATATCAGTTCTTTCGGTTTTGAAGTCACCAATTGTGAAGCCTGTGTCACAATGAATTTTTGCTATTTTTAAATTACTGCAATCAAACTTTCTAGGCCATTTATCCAAGAATTTTGAAGCACCAACATTCCATCTTATTTCTTCGTGATTAATTAGTTCACTAAACATCTCGAATGCTTTGGCATCAACTTTAATAAACCTTTCAAAAGCGTTGTCCATATTAGCAAGTCTGCTCTCAAGTTTATCTTCAGTTAATAGTCTGTTATCTAGAATTTTAAATGAGACTTCTACTAATCTCAAAACATAATAATTAAAGAAATTTTGTCCAAAGTAACTAATGTCGTTTAGGATTAATCCAAACGAGGAAATATTCTTTTTTGCAACAGCAGCAAGGTCTTTTAATGTTTCTACTGCAAATTCCAATGTGAAGACAAACTCAGTTTCATCATATTCAATTTTGTCTCCAATGAACGAACCATGAAACCAGCAGTTTCTCAATTTAACTATCTTGGAAATTAAGTCTTCACTAAATGATCCATTCTTTTCAAGCATTGATGATAAAGCTGGTGTTTTATTACTGCACCCTTTGTAATTGACAAGAGTTTTCTCTAAATCGAAAAAGACTAAAGTTAAACACTTTTTCAAAACATCATTTATATAAGCTTCATCAACACCAGAAATTGGCTCTGCGTTTTGAGTTAATGGTTTACCATTACCACAGATTTCATTTAGTTTCTTTTGCTGCTCAACCTGGAATCTAGACATTTCATCTGACTTTCCAATTTCAATAAAGAATTCTCCTCTAAAGAAGGAAGTACAGAATGGCCAAATCATGTATTTCTGAGCCATCATAGATAAGACAAGAATAGCACCGTAAATAGTTAATTTCTTTTCATCTTCTACAACAAATGAAGGGCCAATGTTATTTATCAAAAATTGCTTTAAATCATCATCAAGATAAATTGGCTTAGCTAAATATAAATGAGCATTTACTCCTCTGATATTTACAAAGAGAATAACAAATCTATTAAATTGTTCTATCGTAAGAGAAGCAAATCTTGGAAAGACGTATAATACTCTTCGGAATGCTTCATCATCAATTTCTTCATTAAGGTTGATATCAAAGGCTACTTTGAAGTATCTTTCAATATCAGCACACAGCCCTATCATTGCGCTCTTAAGCTCAACAAGATTACTGTCAGCATAAGAGTAAGCTTTATCTAATGTTTGATTTAATGAAATCTTTCTCATTTTTAGTTTCCTTTCTTGAGAGAAGGCAATATGGCAATTAATTTATTAATTGTTTCGTCTTCGGTCTCAGTAATATCTGTATAAATTAAATTAGTATAATAACATCTCCAACCAATGTATAAATTACCCACATTATCAAGATGGCATTCGTTTTGTGGAACAGTTAAGGCTGCTAATGCTTCCTTGTTATACTCAATGCCATGTTTAAGAATTGTTTCAGCTTGAGTTTTATATTTCTTAATGTCGTTTAGGCAATAATCGAGGCAAACATTTAATAAAGGATTTATACACACAATGTCTGGTTTTTTGCCATCTTTTGGTTCGACACCCTTATTAATAAATTCAAATGGGTATTTTCTTTTACCAAATAAAGATTTGAAAATTGCTTCATTATTAAGAACTGCTTCAATGAATACCTCATCGGTATATAAACAATCCATATCTCTATAAGAGAATCGCATTAAGTACTCAAATGGATCATAAACTTTGTTAAATAACTCTCCATCGTTTGAATCAATTACAAACTTTGCAATTTGAATAGGTAATGAGGAGAAGACCATTGAACAATTATCAGTTTGATACATTCTATCGTTCATAGGACATAATCTGAAGTTGTGTTTTTCAACCAAATGTCTCAACCCATTATATGATTTGTATTCAATCAAATAGTCGAGTAGGAAGCGATTGTATTCGTCTGAATTATTAAAAATATCACTTCCATCGCACGTATACGACCTATCTAATTCATCATAGAGCTCAGGCTCATCCTTATAAGCGTAGTATCTAAATCCCTTTAAATACTCAATATCGTCTTTATTGATGGTTTCAAAATAAGGTTGATCATCAAGAAGCTTAGCTAATGAAACTCCGAATATTTTCTCTAAAGGAATAATATAATCATACTTTAGAGGTCTTTCTCCTTTTAACATCTTAGAGAAATTAGATTTTTCCTTGTTAGCAAACTCAATTGCTTTATCTTGCTTTAGACCTTGAACTTTAGCAATAGCAATTAATAAATCGGTATAATATGCCATTCCTTTTTGATCCATGTATCTATCAATGTTTTTTTGAAGTGTTGTTTCCATATCGTTTCCTCCATTCGCAAAAATATTATATCATGACAATTTCAAAAAAGTAGTCATTCGCGACAACTTTCGTAATCAAAGATTTTTAAGCTCCAAAAACTACGTCTGTCAAAAATGACTACTTTTCAAATTAAGCTTTGCTTATTTTTTAGCGTATCTAGGTTTAAGAGCGAAATTTCAAAAACATACAAATGTTCCTGAGATATCAAAAATATTCGAAAAACCGCTAAAAAACCCTATAAATTAAAGAAAAAGTAACGCTTTTGTACGTTACTCATTTTTGGTAAATGGAGCGGCCAACGGGGATCGAACCCGCGTATTCAGCTTGGGAAGCTGATGTTCTACCACTGAACAATGGCCGCAATAATAAGGCGCTAGTTTCCTAGCGCCTAACTATCAATTACTTCAACAGCTGACCAGCATCATCATCGGAAGAATGCTGATTTTCCTTCATCGTATTGGGAGGAAGAATATCAGGATTTCCATCCATGGATTCTTCATCGCCATTATCATCATCACTGATTGGGATAATCGGCTTTAAGCCAGTCCCAGCAGGAATCAGCTTACCAATCATGACATTCTCCTTAAGACCTCTGAGATAATCGACCTTGCCCTTAATAGCAGCATCGGTTAAGACACGAGTGGTCTCCTGGAAGGAGGCAGAGCTTAAGAAGGAATCAGTATCCAAAGCAGCCTTAGTGATACCCATAACGACCGGACGTCCAACAGCCGGATTACCAGCATGAGCTAAAACCTTCTGGTTCTTGCTAGTGAATTCAACAGAAGAAACCTTCTGGCCAGGTAACATATCAGTGTTGCCGGAGTTAATGACTAAGATACGATCAGTCATCTGACGGACAATGATTTCAAGATGCTTATCAGCAATAGCGATACCATTAGAAGCATAAACAGCTTTGACTTCCTTGATAAGGTAATTTCTGACAGTAGTCAAGTCAGTACAGGCAAGCAAATCCTTAGGATTGATATGACCCTTAGTAAGAGCCTGACCAGCAGTGACAACATCGCCCTTCTTGACATTAGGAACAGCGTTAGCAGCAGAAGTGAACTGTTTTTCTTCAATATCGTTAGTGACAGTGAAGACATCACGTAAGCCACTTTCAGCAATATTGGTGACAGTTCCAGGGATTGTAGTGATTAAGGATAAATCCTTAGTCTTCGGATTACGGACTTCTAGTAATTCCTGAACACGAGGAAGACCAGTAGTAATATCCTTCTGACCAGCAACACCGCCGGTGTGGAAGTTCTTCAAAGTAAGCTGAGTTCCAGGTTCACCAATTGACTGAGCAGCCATGATACCAACGGTATCACCGATTTCAGCAATCTTACCAGTGGCAAGGTTACGTCCATAGCAGTGGATGCAGACGCCATCAGTGGATTCGCAAGTGAGAATAGATCTGATTTCAACGGTCTTGATTCCAGCATCGATGACCTTCTGAGCAGAATTTTCATCAATGAAGGTGTTCTCAGGGATAATGACTTCTCCAGTAGTAGGATTGACAATATCATGCATGGAGAAACGTCCAACCAAACGGTCGAACAAAGAAGAAATCAATTCGCCGCTATCATCTCTTAACTCACTGACCATGATGCCGTGGTCGCAGTGACAATCATCCTCACGGATAACGACATTGTGAGAAACATCAACAAGTCTTCTAGTTAAGTAACCAGAATCAGCAGTCTTTAAGGCAGTATCGGAACCATTCTTTCTGGTACCGTGAGTAGAAGTGAAGTATTCAGAGACAGAAAGACCATCAGCGTAGCAGGAAGTAACAGGGACTTCGATAGCACGACCGGTAGAGTCAAGCATACAACCCTTCATACCGATCAACTGCATATAGTTATCCTTAGAGCCTCGAGCTCCGGATTCCATCATCATGAACATCGGGTTACGAGGTGCGTTCTTCATACGTTCACTAAGCATCTTGGTAATATCGTTAGATTTAAGGTCGTTCCAATACTTAATGACAGCAGAATGACGTTCTTCCTCAGTGAAGAAACCTAATTCATAGTTATCTTCAATGCCCTGAACATCAGCTCTACCCTTTTCATACAAAGCTTCTCTGCCCTTTAAAGGCTGGATATCATCAAGAGAAATGGTTAAACCAGACTTAGTGCAGTAATCGAAGCCCTGATTCTTAAAGGCATCCATAATCTGAGCAGTCTTAACGGCACCATAGTCACGGAAGATGTGATCCATCATGACCTGAATGCCCTTCTTATCGATAGGCTGACGCAAAGGCTGCATATGGCAGTATTCCTTGAAGGCATCGAAATCATCGCCATCCTTGAACTTACCAGCAGCAATGACAGCCTCATAGGCCTTATTAGCAGTTACAAAGAATTCATCAGGAGTCTTAGCAAAGTTAGCATCATAGTCCTTCTTAGCATCCTTAGAGCCTTTGACAGGGAAGTTAATATAAGGGAAATCAGCAGGGAAGATAGAGTTGAAGATGATCTTGCCAACGGTTGTTAAGATATAGGAACTATTCTGTTCAGGAGTGAAGCAAGACTTCTTTAAGGTATTGGCAGGAAGATAGATACGAGTTCTTAAAGTTAAAAGCTCGTTCTGATAAGCCATGATGACAGTATCCGGATCAGTAAAGACCTTACCTTCATACTGCTCATAGGAACGGAATTTTTCAGCCATATCAGCTTCGCCACGCTTCTCATAATACTTGGCATACATCTCATCTAAGGAGATATCATCCTCCAAAGTAAGATAGTAGTTACCGAAAATCATATCCTGTGAAGGAACACAAATCGGTTTTCCATCACTAGGCTTAAGGATGTTCTTGTTAGCAAGCATTAAAGACATAGCTTCAGCCTGAGCCTGACGTGAAAGCGGCACATGGACAGCCATCTGATCACCATCGAAATCGGCGTTGAAGCCAGGGCAGACAAGCGGATGAAGTCTGATAGCCTTGCCTTCAATCAAGATCGGCTTAAAAGCCTGAATACCTAATCTATGAAGAGTAGGTGCACGGTTTAAAAGAACCGGGTGATTCTTGCAGATAGCTTCAATAGCATCATAGACTCTCGGATCATTCTTAGCGATAAGCTCATCGGCCTGACGCTGAGAAGTGACAGTGGAGTCCTTCTGAGAGATAAGGTAGTTAGCAATGAAAGGACGGAAGAGCTGGACAGCCATTTCACGAGGTAAACCGCACTCATCCATATTAAGAGTCGGTCCGACAGCAATGACAGAACGTCCGGAATAATCGACACGCTTACCAAGAAGGTTCTGACGGAATCTTCCCTGTTTGCCCTTTAAAGTAGAGGACAAAGACTTTAAGACGTTGCCATTGATTGAGGAAGAAGGCTTATTACGTCTATCGTTATCGATTAAAGCATCAACAGCTTCCTGAAGCATACGCTTTTCATTAAGCATAATGACATTCGGAGCATGTTCTTCCATTTCCTTCTTGAGACGGTTGTTCTTAATGATGACCTGACGATAAAGATCGTTTAAATCAGAGGTAGCATAACGGCCACCATCAAGTTGCATCATCGGACGAAGATCCGGAGGAATAACAGGTAGAACAGTTAAAACCATCCATTCAGGCTTGATGCCAGAATTCTTGAATGATTCCAAAACCTCAAGACGTTTGATGGCCTTGATTCTCTTTTGGTTCTTATCACCGACAGAGCTCTTAAGTTCCTTTGAGACTTCCTCGATTTCTTTATCGAGATCAATCTCCTTGAGAAGCTTTAAGACGGATTCGGCACCAATGCCGAATTCAGCGCCAGTATAGCGGTGAATAAAGTTAGCGACAGTGATGAAATCAAAAGGCTGAGAAAGTTTACGGATGTGATTAAGATATCCCATTCCCTTGATATAGTCAGGATCGCCATCATTGAGCTTTCCGGAAACTAAGATTTCATTTTCAATGACATTTCCAAAGACATCACGAGCCGTTTTCTCATCGAGAACCTGACGGTATTTGAGAATCTTGGAAACACCAGGGTTAGTGACAACATGGGAAACAAAATAGACAACTTCTTCTAGCTGCTTAGGAGGAATTCCTAAGACTAAGCCCATCTTAGAAGGTGAGCCCTTGACATACCAAATATGGGCGCAAGGGAAAGCGAGGTTGATATAACCCATACGTTCACGTCTAACGGCCTTTAAAGTAACCTCAACACCGCACTTTTCACAAATCTTGCCGGCAAATGAGGACTTCTTATAATGACCGCAGTGGCATTCATAATCCTTAACAGGTCCGAAGATCTTTTCGCAGAAAAGACCATCCGGTTCAGGCTTCTGGGAACGGTAGTTGATGGTTTCAGGTTTGGTGACTTCACCTCTACCCCAGGATCTAATCTGTTCAGGAGAGGCTAAGCCAATCTTGATAGACTTAAGTTTATTGAGATCAAACATTAATCCTGACCCCCTTAATTATTCTCATCATCGTCTGAAGAATTCTTCTTCTCCAGATTTTGATTGTCTTCTTCTTCGGAAGGAAGGATATCGGTTTCTTCATCAATCTGACCGTTTCTAGCTTTTTCCATTTCTTCACGTTCTTCACGCTTGGTATCGTAGTTAACAATATCGTGATGGATACGTCTAGAATCACGTTCAGCTTCCTCGGAGATAGTATTCATATTGATCGGGTTGCCCTTCTCATCACGGAGTTGGACATCAATAGCAAGTCCTTGAAGTTCCTTGATTAAAACACGGGTAGATTCAGGCATTGAAGGTTTAGGAATCGGATCACCCTTTAAGATAGCTTCATAAGTCTTATTACGGCCGACCATATCATCTGACTTGATAGTAAGCATTTCCTGCAAAGTATAAGCAGCGCCATAGGCTTCCAAAGCCCAGACTTCCATTTCACCGAATCTCTGACCGCCGTTTTGAGCTTTACCACCCAAAGGCTGTTGAGTAACAAGTGAATAAGGTCCGATAGCACGGGCATGAAGTTTATCTTCGACCATATGGTCAAGCTTAATCATGTACATGACACCGACAGCAATACGGGAATCAAATCTCTCACCGGTCTGACCATCATATAAGACAGTCTTACCATCAGAGTCGATACCGGCCTTCTGCATAAACTGAGCAATTTCTTCGTTAGAAGCACCATCGAAAACAGGAGTGGAGACCTTAATGCCAAGCTTCTTACAGGCAAAGCCTAACTGGACTTCCAAAACCTGACCGATATTCATACGGGAAGGAACACCCATAGGTGAGAGAAGAATATCGACTGGAGTGCCATCAGGCATATAAGGCATATCTTCGACAGGGAGAATTCTAGAAATAACACCCTTATTACCATGACGTCCAGACATCTTATCACCGACCTGAATCTTTCTCTTCTGGACTACATAGACCTTGATAGATTCAAGGACATCAGGCTGTAATTCATCACCGCGGGCACGGCTGAAGGTCTTAACATCAAGAACAATGCCTTCACCGCCATGAGGTACCTTCAAAGAAGAATCCTTGTCTTCATCGGACTTAGAACTGAAAATAGATTTCAAAAGATGATCGTTGTTAGTTTCAGTGACTTCACCCTTAGGAGTGACCTTGCCAACAAGAATATCGCCTTCCTTGACTTCGGCGCCGATAATAACGACACCTCTTTCATCAAGGTAAGCTTTCTTCTCTTCAGAAAGGTTAGGAATATCACGAGTGAATTCCTCATCACCTAACTTAGTCTTACGACGTTCAACAGAATATTCCTCAATGATGATATTAGTGAAAAGATCATCAGTGACGCAACGATTAGAAATAAGGACAGCATCCTCGTAGTTGTAGCCATGCCAAGTAGTAAAGGCAATTAAGACGTTCTGACCTAAAGCCAATTCGCCATCATCCATAGAAGGACCATCGGCAATAATCTGATCAGCCTTGATGATATCGCCTTCTTTGACGATAGGAGTCTGGTTGATGCAGGTACGCTTATTGGAGCGGATGAATTTCTTTAAATGATAGGTCTTCTCAACCTTGTCATCCTGAAGAACCTTAATAGTCTCACAATCAACATAAGTGACTTTGCCGCCTTTATCAGCAATCAAAGCTTCACCAGAATCGTGAGCAATCTTATCTTCAAGACCAGTGCCGACAAAAGGAGCTTCAGGCTTCAGTAAAGGAAGAGCCTGACGCTGCATATTGGAGCCCATCAAAGCACGTTTGCCATCATCGTTTTCAAGGAAAGGAATACAGGCAGCGGCAATAGAGACAATCTGCTTAGGAGAAGCATCAATTAAATCAACATCCTCACGGTTAACCATAACGTATTCGCCGTTCTTACGGGCGGAAACAATAGCATCGGTGATTTCATTGGAATTAGGATCAATATTGACGTTAGCCTGAGAGATGATATGGTTCCTTTCGCCATCGGCGGTAAGCCATAAAACATCAGCGGCATTATTATCAACAATGTTCTTATGAACAGGACGATAAGGAGTCTCGATAAAGCCATATTCATTGATACGAGCGTAGCAAGCTAAGTTGGAAATCAAACCAATGTTCTGACCTTCAGGAGTTTCGATAGGGCAGATTCTGCCATAGTGAGTCGGATGGACATCACGGACAGCCGAAGAAGCTCTATCTCTAGTAAGACCGCCTCTGCCTAAGGCTGAAAGACGACGTTTGTTAGTTAATTCAGCTAAGGGGTTAGTCTGATCCATAAACTGAGATAAGGAATCAGAATTGAAGAACTGGTTAACAGCACTAGTCAAAGCCTTGATGTTAATCAAAGAAGAAATAGTAAGCTGAGAAAGATCAGAAGTGGACATTCTATCATGAATAGTTCTCTTCATCTTGCTTAAGCCGGCTCTAAACTTTTCCTGAATCAATTCACCAACGCAGCGAACACGCTTGTTGCCAAGGTGATCAGTATCATCAACATCACCGATATTCTCAGCTAAGTTGAGCATATAGGATAAGGAAGCGATGATATCAGCAATAGTGACATAAGTAAGATTGTTGGTTAAATCAGTACCAACAACATTGACGATTCTATCTGAATTGATAGGTGAAACAACCTTGACTAAAGTAACCTTGCCGTGATCATCAAGCTCAGTATTGCAGCTGAGATTGACAGTATGGTTAGGGTTATCTTCAAAGAACTTGGAATTCTGAAGCTTAAAGACTTCGTCAGTAGTTAAAGTATGTCCCTTTTCATAGACGACTTCTCCGTCTTTGGAAATTAAGTCTTCAGCTAAGGTTAAACCAGTTAAACGATTATAGATGCCAAGCTTTCCCTGGATCTTAAATCTGCCAGCCTTGCCTAAATCATAATGTTCAGTATCAAAGAATCTCTGCTTAAGCATAATAGCAGCAGAATCGGTAGTGTAAGGTTCACCAGGACGAAGCTTTCTAAAGATGTAGCCTACAGCTTCGTGGGCTCTTTCAATAGCAGACTTCTTGGTATTGACCGGGTTCTTCTGGATAGCTTCAGCTAAAAGCGGAGAATCACCAAATAATCCTTCAATTCCGGTAACAGCACCACTCTTAGTGCCATCAGGATTATCAGGAAGATTTTCATCAGACAAACTATCAGAATCGGAGACAAGTCCGATAGCTCTTAATAAGACAACAGCGGGAACCTTTTTCTGTTTATCAATACGAACAGAAACGATATCACGGTTATCGGTAAGATATTCAAGCCAGATACCTCTAGCCGGAATAATATCAGAGCCATAGACGACAGTGGCATCATTCTTTAAGTCGACATCGGTCTTCTTGACCATTACTTCATCGACTTTACGGGAAACATAAGCTCCCGGAGAACGAACAAGCTGAGAAGCAATACACTTCTCAGAACCATTAACAATAAATGTACCAGAGGGAGTCATCCAAGGAAAATCGCCCATGAAGATCTTTTCTTCAGTAACAGTTCCATCCGGATGCTTCAATCTGAGAGTTACATGTAAAGGAGCGCAATAAGTAAGAGCAGAAACCTTGCATTCAAAATAATCATGCTTAGGTTCTCCCCATTCAGAAGAGACATAATCTAGTTCAGCGACCTGGTCAGTTTCAACCAAGTGGGCTCGAGAGTCCTTATTACTCTGAACTGGGAAAATATCTTTAAAAACTTCATCGACGCCAATATCTCTGAACCACCTGAAAGAGCTCAACTGGATATCGCAGAGATTAGGAAGAGGAACGCAAGAGAAAGTCTTAGAAAGATCCAAACGGTTATTTCCGACTCTCTTGTATTTATTTAAATCTAAACTATCACCCATATTATTACCTCGTGTCAGTTCTTCCGCCTATAGGAGCGGAACTTCGTTGTTTAAGGCTTTGAATAAAGTCTAATTCAGCATTGCCGGACTAGACTCCTTATAGACAACTAAGCCCACCCTGCCTAAAATGGCGGGGTGGGTAAAAAGGATACGTAAGAAAACTGGGTTATTTGACTTCGACTTCAGCGCCAGAAGCAACAAGCTGCTTCTTGACTTCTTCAGCAGCTTCAGGGCTGATCTTTTCCTTGATGGCGACAGGAGCCTTATCAACAAGCTTCTTGGCATCCATAAGTCCTAAACCAGTGATGGCCTGAACAGCCTTGATGCAAGCAACCTTGGCAGTACCGAAAGACTTGAGAATAACAGAAACCTCAGAAGGTCCTTCAGCGGCCTTAGCAGCACCAGCAGCCGGAGCAGCGGCAGCGGCAGCAGCCTTGACACCAAATTCATCTTCAATAGCCTTGACGAGATCCATGATCTCGACCATATTCATCTCCTTAAGACCGGCGATGACTTCATCCTTATTTAACTTAGCCATTTTCTTTTCCTCCAATTAATGGTTTAACTTATTTTCTTATCAACTACTACTTGGCGGCAGGAGCCGGAGCAGCACTAGTGGCTGCAGCAGGAGCGTCAGCCTTAGGAGCCTTATCGGAAACAGCCTTGAGAACTAAAGCAAACATAGTAAGCGGGGCCTGAAGAGTAGAAAGTAAAATGGAAATTGCATTTTCCTTGCTACCAACAATGGCAAGCTCATTAAGCTTGGCTTCGTCACAGAATGTTCCGTCGATGATGCCACCTTTAACAGTGAACACCTTCTTGTGAGCGGCTTCGAAGTCTTTCAAAACTTGCAATCCCGAACCTTCCTTTTCAGAAGTAACAATGCCGTTAGGTCCCTTCAAGCAAGAATCCAATCCGTTGAGGCCATCTTCATCAATAGCCTTCTTCATCAAGGAATTCTTCTGAACAGACAACTTGGCACCGGACTTCTTCAGGTCGATACGGAGTTGATTGACTTCAGCAACCGTGAGACCGGAATAGGAGATTACAATAGTTGAATGAGATTTTTTAAGGATATCATTTAACTTACTGACAGTCTCTTTTTTCTCAGCTAAGATCTGCTGATTCATCTTTTCACCTCCTTTTAGGTATGGTGTATTTTAACAATATACTTTTTTGACGTTGCTCATAACCTCGGTAACAAATTGAGCCACTAGGGCAGTTACTGTCTTAGGTATATTGAAGCACCCGAATCATGTCGGATAACGGATACGTATATATAAGGTATTAAAGAAGCAAACTAGATAGCAATCTTAATGCCAGGACCATAAGTAGAAGAGATAGTGCAGGACTGGACATAAGTGCCCTTAACAGTAGCAGGACGGATCTTATTGATAGTGTCAACAATAGCGTTGAGGTTATCAGTAAGGTTCTGAGCAGTGAAGCTGGCCTTGCCGAAGTTGATGGCTAAATTGCCATCCTTATCATTACGGTAAGAAATCTTACCATTTTTGATTTCCTTAATAGCATCGCCGATGTTGTTGGTAACAGTACCAGTCTTCGGGTTAGGCATTAAGCCCTTAGGTCCTAAGACACGGCCCATTCTTCCTAAGAGACCCATCATATTCGGAGTAGCAACGATAACATCGAATCCGAACCAGTTCTCCTTAGAAATCTTGTCGAGCATATCCTGCTGACCAATGAAGTCAGCACCAGCAGCCTTAGCATCATCAACCTTATCAGTGATGGCTAAGATCTTCTTAGTCTTACCATTGCCATGAGGAAGAACAATAGTTCCTCTTAACTGCTGATCAGCCTGCTTAGGATCAATATTAAGTTTGAAGGTAACATCAATAGATTCATCCCACTTGGCAGTAGCAGTCTTCTTAACTAAATCACAAGCCTCGGCAGTGTTGTATTTCTTACCCTTTTCGATGAGCTTGACGGAAGCAGCATATTTCTTTGATAATTTCATTGTCGGTATCTCCTTTAGTCGATAATCTGCAAGCCCATTGACTTGGCAGATCCTTCGACACATCTCTCAGCAGCTTCAAGTGAATCAACATTGAGATCCTTGAGCTTGTACTCAGCGATCTTCTTGATGTCTTCCTTCTTGACCTTGCCGACAGCTACCTTAGCGTTCCCGCCACGATCAGCGCCTTTACGGCCCTTATCGAGACCGGCAGCCTTGAGTAGAAGATAAGTGACAGGAGTAGTCTTGAATGACATATCGAAAGTACGATCTTCATAAATGGTGAGAACACATGGAACAATCTCGCCCTTGCGGTTAGCTGTCTTGAGATTGAACTCCTGGCAGAACTTACCACCGATACCAAAAGGCCCAAGCTTCTGACCTAATTTGGCAGGGTTAGCTCCACCGCCTTCAGCACGAATAATCATCGATCTAGTGACTTTTTTCACGATTGATTCCTCCTTTGATTGAAATCACGTGTTGTGGTACTATCAGTCGTCACTGACTTCCCACTTAGTAGACATAGTAGTGCCTATAAAAGGCATAAAATGCCTAACTTGATAAATTATACTAGTATAAAGATACTTATGCAAGGAATTTTTAATCCATTGCTTGAAACGGCTCTTAGCCTGTGGTATATTATCCCTTGCTTTGCATATAGCTTAGCTTACTTAGGTTCCGCTAGGGAGTCACACCCATGAGCCCAAGGAAAACACAATAATTTCCAAAGGAGAAACAAACCAAATGAACAAAAATTTAGTTCAGCAGGTTACTGCTACTCAGATCAGAAACGACATCCCTGATTTTGTCGCTGGTGATACCGTCAGAGTTATGGTTACCATCAGAGAAAATAACAAGGAAAGACAACAGGCCTTCGAGGGCGTTGTCGTCAGCGTTAGAGGATCTGGAGCTAGCAAGACCTTCATCGTCAGAAAGGATTCTGCCGGTGTCGGTGTTGAAAGAAACTTCTTCATTAATTCACCCGTTGTAGCTTCTGTTGTCGTTCTCAAACACGGCAAGGTCAGAAGACATAAGCTCTACTATCTCAGAAACCTTTCCGGCAAGTCTGCTAGATTACAGGAAGTCATCCGCAAGGATAAGATTGCCAGCAACTTAGCTGCTACTAAGACCAATACCGATAAGAAAAAGGCTGCTGAAAGAGAAAAGAACAAGGCTGCTAAGGAAGATAAGGCTGCTAAGGCTACCGAAGCTACTGCTACTGAAGTCAAAGCTGACGCTAAGACTGAAGCTAAGTAGTCAATTCTAAATCTATAAACTCATCTTATTCTCAAATTAACAAGTGACAATAAAAACCACTGCTCAAAAGGCAGTGGTTTTTTCTTTATAGATAATGTCTTTTCTTATATTATTTAAAAATGCTTGCAATAAAAAGGCCCGGCATTAGCTGTACCGGGCCCTTTATAAGGAGGAACTTATATTAACTTTTTTAGAAAAGTTACAGTTTAGAGATCAGCATCGAAAGTAGAATCAAAGGTGACTTCAGGATAGAGGGTTAATAAAGCAGATTCGAAAGTGGAAATAGCTTCCTTGTAAGTAGCAGTGCCAGCAAAGTAGCTGTGCATAGCATTCTGAATCTGTTCATTGCAGCCCTGATCGTAAGCAGACATTGCATTCATCTTGATATCAGAAGCAGTCTTCTGGAAGAGAGCAATATGGTTCTGTCCGCCTAAGAAAGCTGAGCCATAAGTAGAATCGGTAGCAATAGCATTCATAGCGGTCTTGTTGTTGCAATAATCTTCAGTCTCACGAGTGATCTTCTGAGCAATTGCTGAATCACAAGTCATAGATCTCATAATATCGCAGACATCAGACTTGTTATCAGTGCCGTTAGCAGCAGAGAGCCAAGTACCACCCCAATAGTAGTTAGCAGGTCCACGGCAGACACGATATTTGCCGAACAAGCCATTTCCTAACTCTTCTTTGCCACCATCCTTGACAGAAGTAGCAAGTGAATTGCCCTTTAAAGTGAAGTTAATACCCCAAGTTGAATAGAAGAATCCAAAGACATTTCCTTCCGGCCCCTGATCCTTGCCCCAATCAGAATCCCAAAGCTTAGTCTTGTGGCTATATTGAGAATCAGTATAATTCTTAGTCTGCTTGATCCAAGCCTTGATCTGAGGATCAAGAGTGATAACGCCATCAGAATTAGCCCAAGGCTGAGACATATTGTTGGAGAAAGTACGATAAGAATCATCATAGCCAGAAAGCATATAATGGCTCTTTGCCTTCATCTGAGTGGCAACATTATTGAACTTATCCCAGGTGCTGATCTTTTCCTGAACCTTATCAGGATCAGAAGTTCCTAAGACTTCTTCAGCAATATCAGTTCTGTAAGCATAAAGACCAGGAGTAGCCTGCCAAGAAACACCCTTGAGATATCCGCCCTTGCCAGCACGGCTATCAGTGGCAATGACCTTGGTGTAGTCATACATATCAGCTAAATCATTATCAGTTAAGCCTAATTCCTTGACGTTGATAGACTTAGAAGAATTAGCATACTTAAGAGCATAATCAGCTTCCATTAAGAACATATCAACCTTGTCATCAGCCTTAGTAGTAGAAGAGAACTGGTTGGCTAAAGCGCCATCCAAAGCTGTCTGATAAGCATTACCATCGTTGGAAACAATAGTGAATTTAACGGTATGTCCGTTCTTAAGAGTGAAAGTATCATCGCCGTTATCCTTAGCAATGTTAGGATAATAAGCTTTGAATTTTCCTTCGAATTCATTATTCCAGCAACGGATATTGATGACATTACCATCATCGGATAAAGTAACATGATCAGGTTTTAAGGCGACAGAAGAAGAGGTTCCATCAGTACCGCATCCACATAATCCCATACCAATCCCAGCAAGACCACATACTAGAGCGAGAACGTTACTTTTTTTCATAATAATTTTACCTCCCGTTTTCCTCTCTGTTTCATCCCGGCAATCGACTCAGCGACTAAGATCAGTGTCGCTTCGCTATCTGCCCTTTAGACCTTATCCGCTGAATTTCTAAGGGAGAAGTTCAGTTGTGTAAGGGCTTCCGTAATCGATTTCGAGAACATTATAGTTGGGCTCCAAGTGGAAAGTCAAGAAAAAACGATTTCGTATTTTGATTTTCAAAAACAAAATACAATTATATTGTATTTTAGGGAACAAAAAATTTTTTATTTTAAATTTTATAGTTGCTTTTTTAGGGCAATCATTTATACTAATTGTGTATTTACGAAACCGATTAAGTTAGCAAAAAGCCTAAAAAAAAGAGGTTTCACGCTAAGAAAGGGCATATTATTATGAAATTTGGTCACTTTGATGATAAAAACCGTGAATATGTCATTGAAACCCCTCATACACCTCTTCCATGGATTAACTATTTAGGTGTTAATGATTTTCATTCTTTAATATCTAATACTTGTGGTGGCTACTCTTTTTACAAAGATGCCAAATTAAGAAGAATTACACGTTATCGTTATAATAATGTTCCTAGAGATATCTCTGGAAGATTCTTCTACATCAACGATAAAGGAACTATCTGGAGCCCTGCTTATTTGCCTTGTAAAACAGCTCTTGATTCCTATACTTGCCGTCATGGTCTTTCATACTCAATCTTCGAATCTTCAAAAAACGGTTTAGCTTCAAAGATCACTTGTTTTGTTCCCTTGAATGACAATTGTGAAATCAACAAAGTCGAACTGACTAACACCACTGGGAGAGAAAAGAAGTTTTCTTTTTATAGTGCTGTTGAATTTTGTTTATATAATGCCATCGATGATGCTAACAATTATCAGAGAAATTTAAATCTTGCCGAAGTCGAAATTGATAATAATACTATTTATCACAAGACTGAATACCGTGAAAGAAGAAATCATTATGCTTTCTATTATTCCTCTAGGAAACATGACGGCTTTGATACAAGCCGTGATGAATTCTTAGGCTTAGAAAATGGCTGGGATCAGCCAGTTTGTGTTTTAAAGAAAACTAGTAAAGACTCTATTGTTCATGATTATTATCCCATTGGCTGCCACCGCTTTGAATTAACTTTAAAGCCTCATGAAAGCAAAACAATCATCTTCATTTTAGGGTATGTAGAAAACCCCGAAGATCAGAAGTGGGAAAGCAAGGATGTCATCAACAAGGTCAAAGCAAAAGCCATTATTGAAAAATATAAGAGCGTAAAAAATGTTGATAAAGCTCTCAATGATTTAAAGAAATACTGGGATGGTTTATTAGATGCCTTTAATGTTAAATCCAATATTGTAAAGTTTGATAGAATGGCTAATATTTGGAACCAATATCAGTGTATGAACACCTACTTGATGAGTAGAAGTGCTTCCTACTATGAAACTGGGACTGGTAGAGGTATGGGCTTTAGAGATTCCTGCCAGGACTTATTGGGATTTGTTCATCTTATTCCCGATAAAGCCAAAGAAAGAATCATCGATATTGCTTCTATCCAGTTCACCGATGGTTCCACTTATCATCAATATCAGCCTTTGACAAAATGCGGAAACGCTGATGTCGGAAGCGGATTTAATGATGACCCTTTATGGTTAGTAGCTGCTACCGTTGCCTATATTAAAGAGACTGGTGATACTAAGATTTTAGATATCCCGACTCCTTTCGATAACAAAAAAGGTTCTGAAAAATCTTTATATGATCACCTGCTTATTTCTTTGAATCATACTATCGATAATCTTGGCCCTCATGGACTTCCTTTAATTGGTAGAGCTGATTGGAATGACTGCTTAAATTTAAACTGCTTCTCAAAGACAGATGGAGAATCTTTCCAGACTGTTGAGAACAACGATACTCATATAGCTGAATCAGTCTTTATCGCTGGTATGTTCGTAAAATACGGAAAAGAATTTGTCGAATTAGCTAATCATCTTGGAAAGAAAGATGATGCTAAGCACATTCAAGAATATGTTGATTCCATTGAGAAAGCCACTATCAAATATGGCTTTGACTATGATGGCGGTTGGTTTAAGAGAGCTTATGATGCTTATGGACACGAAGTCGGCTCTTCTAAATGCGAAGAAGGCAAAATATTCATTGAGCCTCAGGGTTTCTGCACTATGGCTGGAATCGGAAAAGATTTAGGCTTAGGTAAGAAAGCTTTGGAAGCTTCTAAGAAATACTTATATGATGATTGGGGAGCTGAATTATTAAATCCTCCCTATTCTTCTTACCATCTTGAGCTTGGAGAAATCTCTTCCTATCCTGAAGGAGTTAAGGAAAACGGTGCTGTCTTCAATCACAATAATCCTTGGCTAACCTTGGCTTTCTGTGAAGAAGGAGAAGCTGAAGATGCCTTTGATCTCTATAAGAGAAACGCTCCTAGCTTCATTGAAGACAAATCAGAAATTCACAAAACTGAGCCTTATGTCTACTCTCAAATGATTGCTGGCCGCTACTCTCCTTGCTATGGTCAAGCTAAGAACTCCTGGTTAACAGGCAGTGCTACTTGGTCCTTTGTCGCTCTCTCTGAAGGAATCTTAGGAATCAAGCCTCAGTTTGATGGCTTAGAGATTAAGCCTTGTCTATCTAAGGAATTCAAAGAAGTTAAGATTAAACGTAAATTCCGTAACTGTTCATTCGATATTGATATCATTAATAAAGGAATCGGAAATGAAACACTAACCGTCAATGGCAAAAAGCAGACCTCTTCCTTAATAAAGTTAGATAAAGATGTTAAGAATTATTCAGTAATCGTTAATCTGTAAACGGAGGATTGAAATTATGGCAGATGAAAAGAAAGATACTAAAGAAGTAGTAGAAAAGCCAGTTAAAGAAAAGAAATTCCATAAAGAAAACTTCTTCCAACGCAAGCAGCGTGAACATCAAGAAAAAGAATTAGGAAAGAAACGTTTATCAGAAGCAAAAGCACTGGATGCTAAAACCCCAAAGATCTGCCCTCCTGGTATTTATGTTTCCCTCCAGAACATCAATAAGATTTACGATAACGGCTTCCATGCTGTCCATGATTTCTCTATTGATATCAAACAGCATGAATTCATTGTCTTCGTTGGTCCTTCAGGCTGTGGTAAATCAACTACTTTAAGAATGATTGCCGGTCTTGAAGATATCAGTTCCGGTAACCTTTTCATTGATGGGGAATATATGAACGATGTTGCTCCTAAAGATAGAAACATCGCTATGGTCTTCCAGTCCTATGCTCTATATCCTCATATGACTGTCTATGATAATATGGCTTTCCCTTTGAAGATCATGCATCTTACAAAGGAAGAGATTAATTCCCGTGTCATGAATGCAGCAAAGATTCTTCAGATTGAGCCTTTGCTTGATAGAAAACCTAAGGCCTTATCCGGTGGTCAAAGACAAAGAGTTGCTTTAGGAAGAGCAATTGTAAGACATGCTAAGGTCTTACTAATGGATGAACCTCTTTCTAACCTTGACGCTAAATTAAGAGTCCAGATGAGAAGTGAAATCGTTGATCTTCATAATAAGCTTAATGCAACCACCATTTATGTCACCCACGATCAGACTGAAGCTATGACTATGGCTACTAGAATTGTCATCTTAAAAGATGGCTATATCCAGCAAATCGGTTCTCCAATTGATATCTTCGCTCATCCAGTTAATCAGTTTGTCGCTGGCTTTATTGGCTCTCCGGCCATGAACTTCTTCGAAGCTACCTACAAGGATGGAATTGTTACACTTATCACTGGTGAGAAGATTAAGATTCCTAGTGAACTAACTGCCGGAAAGACTATCCCTGAAAATATTATTTGGGGCTTACGTCCTGAAGATATCCATGAAGGAGACGGCTATCATGCATCTCTTTATCCTGATGCCATCTTCGAAATCACTGTAACCTTAGCTGAACTCTTAGGAAACGAATACTACATCCATGCCAAGTTCGGAGACATTGGCATGATTGCTAAATTCCCAGCTGAGAATAAGGTGACTGTCGGTGAGAAGGTTAAGGTCTGCTTCAATCCGAAGAAGTCACATATCTTTGATCCTAAGACTGGTGTTGCCATCTTCTAAATAGACGTATAAATAGAAAAGAGCTCTTAGAGAAGCGATTGCTTCCTAAAAGCTCTTTTTTGATTCTTGTCCTTAAGCTACTTCTTAGTTGTATCTTTAATAATCTTTTGATAAGTATAGAACGAATTCTTCTTAATACGTTTTAAGTTGTTTCTATAATCTATGTAGATAAGGCCAAATCTTTTTGTATATCCATATGCCCACTCAAAGTTATCTAAAAGAGACCAATAATAATATCCGGTAATTGGAGTTCCTTCTTGATAAGCTTTATCAAGCTGAGCTAAATAAAGGTTAATAAATTTGCTGCGGTAACTATCCTCAACACGGCCAGCAACAAGCTTGTCATCAAAAGGCTCACCGTTTTCAGAAATCACAATTGGAAGATGATAACGTTCATAAACATATTTAGGTCCGTAATAAAGAGCCTCTGGCTGTACCTTAAGCCATTCAAACGAAGTCTGGTCTTCAATCTTAGAATCATATAAAGAAGCTAGATGACCGTTAACAAGTCGGCACTGATGGCCAGTATAGATATTTAGATAGACCTGCTTCTGTTTAGCTTTCTGGAGGAGTTCCATGTCGCCTGGCTTGATGATTTCTTTTAAAAGAGAAGCATAACGTTTCTTTACATTAGAAGGATAGTCTCCTAAATATAGAGGATCAGTAAATAGCGGGAAGGAAGTAAAGTCTTCCTCTAGATCATCAACTCTGAATAATTCATCAGAACAGGCCTTATATAAATCTTTGTCTTTCTTGTCTTCGGGAATCATAGGAGTGCAGGTATTAACAAAGCCGACTTCACAGTTAGGATTCTTTTTCTTCAGTATCTGATAGGCTAAAGCATGGCTGATTAAAACATGGTGAGAAGCAGCTAATAAGCCTTCAATAGAAGCCTTTCTTAAAGGAGCATGCTCTACACCTCTTAAGCCCATACCAATGAAGCACTGCGGCTCATTGAATGTTAAATAAGTATCAATTAAATCACTGAGGTTATCAGCAACGGCTTGGACATAGGTACCATAATATTTAATGATATCCCGATTCTCCCAGCCGCCTTTTTCATCTAAGTATTCCGGCATATCCCAGTGGAATAAAGTGACAACCGGTCTCATTCCACACTCTTTTATATAAGAAAGGACATTGCGATAAAACGCAATGCCCTTAATATTGATGGATTGATTTTCATTAATGATACGGCACCAACTAAGCGAGAGACGGAAATCCTGGATACCTAAATCCTTGGCAATATCGATATCTTCTTTATAGCGATGATAGAAATCCAGGCAGACATCACCATTAGATGAATCAACGATTCTTCCTTTGGTATGAGTGAAGACATCCCAAATCGAAGGGACTTTCCCATCGAGATTATATGCACCCTCTACTTGGTATGACGCAACGCCTATTCCAAATCGGAAATCTTTATTGAACATATATATGGTTTCAACTCCATATATAGTTTAACCTTTAACAGAGCCTGCTGTGAGATTTTTGATTAATCCCTTGGAGAAGATGAGATAAACAATCAAGACTGGGAAGACAGCAACCGTAAGAAGCATGTAGATTTCTCCCTTATCAAAGGTGGCAGGAGAAGAACCGGTAAGTAAAGAAAGAACAACTGGGATAGTCTTAGCATCACGATCAGTCAAAAGCATTGAAGGCATGAAGAAGTTATTCCAGTTAGCGACATAGGAGAAGATGAATTGAACTGATAAAGCCGGTTTAAGGATAGGAAGAACAATCTGATGGAAGATTCTGATTTCACTAGCACCATCGACACGGCTTGCCTCAATGATTTCATACGGTAAGACTGATTCAAGATACTGTTTCATATAGAAGTAAGTGACAGGGGAAGCAATAGCTGGAATAATCAAGACCCAAATTTGATTTGTTAAACCTAGTTTGATGCACATCATAACTAAGCCCATAGAAGAAACCTGAGTAGGAATCATCATAATAGCAATGATGAAGGTAGATATAAACTTCTTGCCTTTGAAGTTGTAGACATGAGTTCCATATGCAGTTAAGGCACTGAAGTAGACAGTTAAAGTCGCAGCAGAAAGAGAGATTATTAATGAATTAAGGAAGGCACGAGTTAAAGGAATGTTAGTATCAGTAAATAAAGTATTCCAGTTGGAACCGAAAGAATTGCCAAACCACCAATGGAATCCCTTCATAATATCGTTAGAGGCATAGGAGCAGTTTACCAATAGAACATAGAAGGGGAAGAGGCAGACGATAGTAAGAACAGTCATGACAATATAGACAATGACACGGTAAACCGTTAAAGAACCTTTAGAGCTCTTGACCTTATCCTTCTTATTTTTACTATTGCTATTAGGAGTACCAGCCACAGAAGCAGCCGGAGAAAGCATTAATCTTCGATCAATTCTTGACATAATTAGTTAGCTCCTTTGGTAGAAAGGCCATCAGTTAAAGCCGACTGTTTATCATTGATGTCTTTGATATAACGCATACGTTTCTTATAAGCTTTGGATTCCTGCTTAATAGCATTATAAGAAGGAACCATAGTCTTAAAGACCAGGATAGAAAGGATTCCTGTAAAGACAAAGATGATAACTGAAAGAGCACCAGCTCTACCATAGTTCTTAGAAGTCTGAATCAGTTGATACAAATACATCATAATTGTCGTAATAGAATCATTAGGATTATTAACACCATTGCTAGAGAAGATTTGAGGAGCATCGAAGAGTTGTAAACCACCAATTAAGGAAGTGATAACAACATAGACAAAGATCGGCTTTAATAAAGGCATCGTAATCTGCCAGAAGGTTCTTGAAGCATTGGCTCCATCTAGTCTAGCCGATTCAAATACCGATTCATCAATGCCCATGATACCGGACATAAGAAGAATTGTTGTATTTCCAAACCACATAATCCAGTTAATGAAAGAAATAATCCAACGAACCCAACTAGTACTTTCCATAAAGAATATATTCGAATCAATCACACCCATTTTTAAGAGAATCTGATTGATTGGGCCAGACTGAGCAAAGAAGAGTTGGAACATCATACCGAAGGCACTAGCCATAACCAAGTTAGGCATATACATGACTGCTTTATAGAAAGCCGAGCATTTCATCTTAAGACGGGAATCAGTGAACCAAATAGCTAACACTAAAGAAACAATTATTTGAGGAACGAAGCCAATAATCCAAATAATCATGGTGTTTCCAAGATACTTCCAGAATCTGGACTGAGGGCTAGAAAGAAGCCAAACGAAGTTATCCCAGCCAATAAATTCAGGAGTAATCCAGTCGCCCTGCTTTTGATAATACTTGAAGAAAGAATAATAGAAAGTCTGGCCAAGAGGTATAAGCTGGAAAATGATAAACACTAAAATAAAAGGTGCAATGAAAAGGTAACCGTATTTAGAATAGTTTACCTTCTTGTGGTACTTTCTTTTAGGATGATTCGCTTGTCCCTCAGCACTTAGAATTTCACGATTGAATACGGTTTTATCTTCCGTAATCGTTTTCGTAGAGCCTTCTTTTGTTCCCATAAAATGAACCCTCTCCGTTTTTTGTTATTATCTACTTATCTAAAGCAACAGTTGTGTTGCCTTCTTGAACATAGCCCTGAACATAAACGGTGCGAGGAATAAAAGTCTTCGGATCTTCGATTCTTTCAATAAGATTCTCGGCTGCCTGCTTACCTAATTCTTCAGAGTTCTGAACATAGGTAGTAAAAACAGGACGGAATATTCTTGAGATTTCAACTCCATCATAGCCAACGACTGACATATCTTTAGGAATATTAAAGCCAGCCTGGTTAAGGGCAGTGATAGCTCCAAGCATAGAGATATCATCAGTACAGAGAATGCAGGAAGGCCGGTCAGACATAGAAATCAGCTTCTTAACTGCTTGTCCGCAATCTCTAGGCTCATGGAATCTTCCTTCCAAGAGGTAATCAGGATTAACGGTTAAGCCGTTTTCTTTCATTCCCTTATAGAATCCAGCTAAACGTTTCCTAGTAACTTCCGTATCTTCACCATGAATGTAAGCAATCTTCTTATGTCCTAAGCCAGCAACATAAGAGACAAGTCTTTCAAGTCCTTCAGTGTTATCGGACATAATGGCTGTAGCATTGTTGAAGACATAATCGATAGTTACTACCGGTAAACCAGAATTAACTAATTCAACTACTTCAGGATTAGAGAAATCCTCAGAAACAACAATTACTCCATCCATATTTCTATACTTGGCAATCTGGAAGTAAGTCATCTTACTAATAGGACTCTTAGATAAGAACGTTATGTTGTAGCCTTTAGCTTCAGCAGATACCTTTAAAGAATCCAATATGCCGGAGAAATATTCATGCTTTAAGCCACCAGATGTAGGATCTGAGAAAATAATACCAATAGAAAAAGAGCGCTTCATCTTAAGAGCTCTAGCATAGGCATTAGGTACATAGCCCATCTCATCAGCAACTCTTTTTATTCTATTAATTGTTTCTTGGCTTAATTCATCAGAATCATGTAAGGCTTTACTTACAGTGGCAATAGAAGTGTTGCATCTAAGGGCAATATCTTTGATTTTAACCATTTTTCCAACCTCCTGTTACCGCTTTCTTAATCGATTTCGTAATAATTATAAATTTCCTCTATAGTGTTTGTCAATAGGTATATCAAAAAGTTTTGTTTACTGCATATTTTTTAAAAAAATGCCTATTTTATCGCATTTTATGGTTTCGCTAGTTTTCGTAATATCATTTGTTTGGCACTTTTTTCGAAATCGTTTTCTATCGATGATTTAGGCTTTTTTTAAGGCGAAAATATTTTTCGAAAAATATTTTTTATATCTCTGTCAAGTCAAAAGGCTTGACACATCTTGCTAACACTCATATAATACTCATGCTTTTAATCCATTTGGAGGAAATATAACTATGGTTAAAATTAGATTGTCTAGAATTGGAAGAAAGAGTCTTCCGACTTACAGAGTCGTAGTCAGTGATTCTAGAAAGACCCCTACTTCAGCTTGCATCGCCGATTTAGGATACTATGATCCTATCTCCGGAAAGTCTTCTATTAACGCTGAAGAAGCTATCAAGTGGCTCAATAAGGGCGCTATTCCTTCTGATTCTGTTAAGACTATTTTCAAGAAGTTCAACATCAACAAGCAGTTTGCTGAAGCTAAGGTTTCTGTTAAGAAGGAATTAGATTCCAAGAAGACTAACAAGAAGAAACATTCTGCCCCTAAGAAGAGAATCAGAGCTAAGAAGGTCAAGGCTGTTGCTGCTGCCCCTGTCAAGGAAGCTGCTAAGGCTGAAGAGACTAAAGTAGCTGATGCTCCTAAGGCTGAAGATAAGGCTGCTGAGGCTAAGTAACCATGGATATTAACACTAACCTCGATCTCACTGAGGATATTCGTTCACTCATCGAGCCCTTGGTTAGCAAGCCTGAGGCTCTCATGATTAAGAGAACCGACAAGCCTGAGGATCAGGGCAAGAAAGAACAGAACTACCTTATTCTCTGCGAAAAAGAAGATTTAGGAAAGCTGATTGGAAGACATGGAGTTATCTCTGATTCCGTCAGAACTCTACTCAATGTTTCCGTTAAGAATATGAGAAAGAAGATTCATCTTCGCTTTGAATCTTTTGATGAATTCAACAGTACCGTTTCTAAGTAATAATTGAAAAAGGGGAGGTCTCCTCCCCTCTTTCTTTCTATAAGGAGTATCAAATGACCGAAAAGAAAATCGGAAAAATAGTAAATACCTTTGGAATCAAGGGTATGCTCAAAATATCTGTCACCTCTTCAACTGCTGAAGACCGTTTTGCTGTTGGAAAGAAGATCATCATTTTAAATCAGCTCAATCAAAAAGAAACTTATACTATCAAGACCGAAATGATTAAGAGTCAGAGAATTATTCTTATTGGCTTAGAGGGCTTTGATGATATCAACCAGGTCACCTGGATGATCAATCGAGACGTCTTTGCTAAAGTTAATCCTCCTAAAGGTTCTTTCTTCTATGATGAAATTGTCGGAATGACTGTCCTTGATTGCAATAGTAAAACTGTCGGCCAGGTTTCTAACGTTACCAAAATGCCAGCTGGCGATTATCTTGTAATCGGAGAGCTTTTTATTCCGTTCAAGCTGAATCTTTTTGTCAAATCTATCGATAAAAAGACTAAGACTATTGTTCTTACTGAGTTAGGAACTGAAACCTGCAAGTAATGAAGATTAAGATTCTTACTATCTTCCCTGATTTCTATAGTGAATTCTTAAAATCATCAATTATCGGAAGAGCTATCTCTAAGGGTATCGTTGAAATCGAAATTGTTAACATTAGAAATTATTCCTTAGATAAGAATCATCGAGTCGATGACCACCCTATTGGTGGCGGAGCTGGTCTTATCATGAGACTAGAACCGCTTTTAGATTGCTTAAAAGCTAACACCACTTCTAAGACCTATAAAATATTGATGGGACCTAAAGGCCATACCTATAACCAGGATGATGCTAAAAGATTAGCTGGCAAAGAGGAAATTTGTTTAATCTGTGGCCACTATGAAGGAATCGATTCACGCTTCAACGATTATGTCGATGAAGAATTGTCTATCGGTGATTTTATTTTAACTGGTGGTGAGATACCGGCTATGGCAATCACCGACTCTATCGTCAGACTATTAAAAGGAGCCATTGCTGATGACTCGACAGTAGAAGAGTCATTCAATGGCGGAATCTTAGAGTATCCTCAGTATACTTATCCTAAAGAATATGAAGATAAGAAGATTCCTGATGTTCTTTTCTGTGGCAATCATCAAATCATCAATGAATACCACCGTAAAGAAGCTTTAAAGGAAACCTTGATTCATCGACCTGATTTATTAAAGAAAATGACTTACGATGAAAAGGATTACGAATATTTAGAGGAAATCAAAAAGAACCGCTCTGGAAAATTAGAGAAAGATGAGAAGGAAGCTATGGAGAAAGGGAAGAAGTTTATTAAGTAACAGCAAACAAAAAACAGGTAGGAGATTTCTTACCTGTTTTTTCTCATTAATAATCAAATGTTCCCTTCGTAGACAGAATTAAGATATTTTTTAGCGACCGTTATTAATTTATCCATAGTCTCAAGCGGGGTCATTGCTGTCGTTTCTTTATACATTGGGAAGTATCTAGTTATATGGAGAGGGATATTCTTATCAATTGATGCTATCCACTTAGCTTCATTTTCCATATCAGATACTGAATCATTATGCTTAGGAACAATTAAAGTAGTCAACTCAATATGAATTCTAGCTTCATAGGAGGCCTTTATAAAGGCTTTAGTCATTTCTAAATCAGAGCCGATATAATCAAAATATTCTTTATTGAAGCCTTTTAAATCGATATTCATGGCATCTATATAAGGAAGGATTTCTTTTAGGGCATCTAGGCTTGAACAGCCATTAGTTACTAAGACAGTTTTAAGATGATAGCTTTTAGCTAACTTAGAACAGTCCCTTACATATTCGTATCCTACCATTGGCTCGTTATAAGTAAAGGCGATTCCAATGTTTCCCTCCGGAATCAAATCAATAGCTTCTTTGACTAAGGTTTCTGGAGAAATATACTTACTCTTCTTTTCTAGGTTGAACTGAGAGATTTCATAGTTCTGACAAAAAGGGCATCGCAAATTACAGCCATAAGAGCCAACAGACAAAATCATTGAGCCAGGGTAGAATTCCTTTAAGGGCTTCTTTTCAATCGGGTCAAGAGCTAAAGAAGTAGCTAATCCGTAATTCTTAGAAACTATCTTATTGCCTTGATTGATTCTGGCTTTGCAAAAGCCTACCTGTCCTTCTTTTAGGTCGCAATGTCTAAAACATACCGGGCATTTCATACATGCCTTCTTGAAGTAAAGCGGAAGAGTTTGACTTCTTCATCATCCCCAATCCCTGCTTTTCTCTTAGCAATCTTGATCTGCTGATCGACAGTATCGACTCCTTCAAGGTCAGGTAAAAGGAGTCCTTCTCTTCCAGAGTTCATGACAATAACACCATACTTCTTAGGATCAAGCTCTTTCTTGGAGCTGATGGCTTCAAAAGGAGAAAGGACATCAACACTAATATCAAGATAAGGAAGTTCTTTTGGAAGAATAGGATCGAAGCGAGGGTCGCGAGTCGAGGCTTCACAGGCGTTGTGGATGATTTCTTCAGCTAAGTTAGGATAAATTGGCTGAATCGTTCCGATGCAGCCTCTTAGTCTCTGATCTTCGTGGATTGAAACAAAAGCTCCAGCTTTTTGATTAAGCAGTTCTAGAGGTATTGAAGCATCGAGAGGAAGCGGCTTGTTGTTTAAGATATAGTAATTGATAGCTCTTCTTGCTAAAGAGGCAAAAATATCTGCCTTTTTACTCTTCTCTTCCATTAATTCTTTTCGATCATCTAGATACTGATCATAGAAGTTTCTATTAACATCATCGCCTTTAACAAAATACTCGACCACTCCATAGCCTATTCCAAAAGTGTTTTCATGTGAAAGGACTTTTGTTTCGACGGCTTTTCTATCAAAGGCACCAGCCATAATAGCAAAGCTATCATGTCCACAGACTTCAGCTTCATCTAAGAAGTCTGGGTCGTAATTTAGGAGCCCTTTAAAGTCGGCTTTCTCTAAAGTGTCCATAATCATTTTATCGTATTGAGGACCACAGGGTTTAAAGCCGTAAGGTCCGTCTTTGCTCTGGCAATGAGATAAGTCACCTGATGCTACATAGACAGCGTTTCTTCCTAAAGCCTCAACAGCTTTTTGAATGATCATTCCCATCCGATAATGTTCAGCTATCGACAGACCTGATAATCCTAAACGGACAAGCCGATAATTCTTATATTCTTGATTGATAAAGTATAAGGGAACTAAAGAGCCATGGTCACTAGAAAAATCGGTCCTGCTGTTCTCACCTAATTTTCCAGCCGGGAAAGAAATCTCTTGGCTGAGCTTTTCAATTAAATCCGTAAGTTCGGTATCATAGTTAACATTAATCATGACTTCAGGAGCGTTGAAATTAGCTAATGAGCCGTAGCCAGTCTTAGTACCAGCAATAGAAAAATAATCGGAATAGGCTTCAGCATGAGGAGAGGAAATAATGATTGTATCTGGTTTAAGCTTAGCTATATCCTTAGCGACAGCTTTATAAGACTCAACTGTCTTGATTACTTTGTTTTCTTCGCCTTTGCCGACTTCTTTGACTAGAATCGGGGCATGAGGTACAACAAATCCAGCAATGATACTCATTTTTGATTCCTTCTTCCTTTATATTGTAATTTAAAATGCCTCTCTATTCGAGAGGCAAGATATTATCTTCCAAGCATCTTCTTCATCAAATACGGATTGTTCTTCATCATCTTCATCTTATCCTTCATCATATCATATGACTGAAGAACTTGATTTACTTCCTTAGGTGTAGCACCAGCACCATTAGCAATTCTAATTTTTCGGTTAGCTTTAATAATTTCAGGACGCTTTCTTTCATCTCTAGTCATTGAAGAGATTATGACTTCAGTTCTTTTTAATACTTGGTCGGCTTGCTCAGCCTGTTCGTCAGTCAAAGTAGGAGCACCAGGCATCATTCTAATGATCTTTCCAACCGGTCCTAACTTATTCATTTGCTTCATCATTGAAAGCATATCGGTTAAATCAAACTGACCCTGCATCATTCTTCGGCTAGTCTTTTCGGCCTGCTTCTCATCAAGTTTGGCTTGGGCTTCTTCTACAAGAGAAACAATATCTCCCATGCCCAGGATTCGATCAGCCATACGATCAGGGTAGAAGTTCTCTAAGTCAGCCATCTTTTCACCGGTACCGGCATATTTGATTGGTATACCAGTCAACTTCTTAATTGATAGCGCAGCACCACCACGGGAGTCGCCATCAAGTTTTGTCATGATGAGACCAGTTATCTTAATCTCTTTAGAGAAGGTTAAGGCAACATTGGTAGCATTTTGACCGATAAGAGCATCAACAGTCAAAAGGGTTTCATCAACGTTGACAGTGGCTTGGACATCCTTTAATTCCTGCATTAGCTTTTCATCAATCTCTAAACGTCCAGCTGTATCAAGGATGACAATATCAAAGCCTTCAGCTAGAGCTTTCTTATAGGCGGCAAGAGCAATCTGAGGAGGCAATGTTCCGGTCCTATCAGAATAGGTAGGAACCACAGGGTCGCATTTAAGACCCAAATTAGTTAATTGATCAATGGCAGCCGGACGATAGATATCAAGAGCAGCCAAAAGTACTTTTTTGTGGTTCTTAGCCTGGAAGAGATTTGCAAGTTTGGCAGCTGAAGTAGTTTTACCGGTTCCTTGTAAGCCAACCATCATGATAACCGTGGGTTTACCATCCAAACGGAAACAGATATCGTTATCACCGCTTCCTAAAAGGGCCTCCATCTTATCATGGACGATTTTGACGACCATGTCACCAGGAGAAACTTTATCAAGGACTTTCTGTCCGACAGCTTCAGTTCTAACCTCGTCGATGAAGCCGTTGACGACATCATAGTTAACATCGGCTTCTAATAAAGCCTTCTTAACCTCGACGAGCATGTCATCCATGTTCTTCTCAGTTAAAGTAGATTGGCCTCTGATTTTCTTAAAGATTCGACCTAAGCGGTCACCTAATGCTTCAAATGCCATAACCGATTTCTCCTTTCATCTTGCTGATTAGAGCTTGACGCTTTTCATTATCAGCAGTATTTCCTAGTTCATCAAGCAAAACAGAAAATTCTTTCTGCTTCTTGAATAACTGCATCTTCTCTTCATAGTCATCTAATTTTTTTTCTCCCTGAGAGAGAGAATCAAAGATAGCATTGCGGGATACTTTCTCATTTTGGGATATTTCAGAGATAGAAAGATCATCATCATAGAAAGCCTGCATTCTTCTTCGGACAGCTTCTGTTAAGAGGGGTTTATAGATTAAGAGAAGAAAGCCATAATAGGTTTTTTTCTCTAAGGATGAAATGTTCTTTTTCATTGCTTTTTACTAGATAAGGAATAATAAGCAATCAAAGAGCAGGAAGAAGAGAGCCGTACCTAAAAAGTACATCCAGAAGTTGCGGTTCTTGTAGAAATGAGCTTTATCAGGAGTAATGATGATGGCATAAATGAAAGCAATGATGATAGAGGTCAACATCTCAGCTAAATAATAATTGGAAACAAGCGATCGAATAACAAAAGAAACGATCATGTTCAAGAGTAGACAAATAATAATAGAAATAAAAATGCTCATGTTTTTTCTCCTACTCACCGATAAGCAAGCCATATAGATACTTATCTAAATCGAATTCTTCTAAATCATCCATCTTTTCACCTAAGCCGATGAATTTGACAGGCAAAGCTAACTGATCACGGATAGATAAAATAATGCCGCCTTTGCTGGTTCCATCCATCTTAGTGATGACAATGCCAGTCAAAGGAACGGAATCTCTAAAGACACTGGCCTGATCAATACCATTCTGGCCCGTGTTAGCATCAATCACTAATAAGCTTTCATGTGGAGCTTCAGGAATTATTTTTTTCATGACTCTCACAATCTTAGAAAGTTCATCCATTAAGCCTTTCTTATTCTGAAGACGACCGGCTGTATCAACTAAAACCAATTGATAGCCTTCAGCTTTGGCTTTGTTTAAAGCATCATAGCACAAGGAAGCCGGATCAGAGTTGGGGCGAGTCAAGATATCAACTCCAACTTTCTTGGCCCAGAAAGCTAATTGTTCTACAGCTCCAGCACGGAAAGTATCAGCAGCCACCAAAAGCACTTTCATGCCACGGTCTTTGTATTTCTTAGCCAGCTTAGCCACGGTTGTAGTCTTTCCGACACCATTTACGCCACACATCAAAACAACAGTCGGACCTTCCTTGGCAAAATTAAGTTCGGTTTGGAAAGAACCGCCACGGTTAGCATAGCCAACAAACATTTTATCGATGAGAAGATCGTTTAATTCGTTTGGATCAGTAATACTCTTGGCGCTAGCTTCTATTGACGTCTCTTTAATCAATTCCAAAGAGAGATTGACGCCAACATCAGCTTCAATCAGAATTCTTTCAAGGTTATCAAAGTATTCCTGGTTGATGACTTTATGAGAATTAGCTAGCTTCTTTAATCTCTCAGTAAAACCGACACGGGACTTATCTAGGCCGGCAACATATTTGTCTTCAATAGATTTTTCTTTTTCTTTATCGGAAAGAGGTTCTTCTGGATTCTTCTCGGAAGCTTCTGCCTCGTTATTTAAAGTAGTTTTATCTTTTGCTTCAGAGATAACAGGTTGAGAACTAACTTCTTTTACTTGGGCAGTATCTTCTTTGGGGGTAATAGCCTTAGCAGTAGTATCCAGAGTCTTATCAAAAGAGGTATTAATTTCGTCTTTTTGAGATTCAAGAGGTTTGTTCTCTTCATTTATCTGACCAGGCTTCTCTTCCGAAGAAGTTTTGTTCTCCTCATTAGAAACAGCAGGAGAAGTTTTCTCTTCTTTTTCTTCTTTGCGATGAGCAAACTTCTCTTTTAGGAATTTTATTAAACCCATATTATTTTCCTACTTTCTTCGAGAGGGCATCTTTAGCAGCTGCAGTCTCTGCCTGCATACGATTGTGTCCTTGGCCTTTGCCTAAAACGGCAGTACCGACACGAGCTTCAATCACATAGTTAACATCTTGAGTGTTTAAATTAGACTGAGAAACTAAAACATATTCAACATCGCTCTTAAGGAGTTCCTGAAGAGAACTTTTAGGATCGCTATTATCGGCCAATTCAAAAGCTTTCTCAATGAGAGGCTTATAGATTTCACTTAACATAGAACGGACAAATTCATAGCCTTGGTCCAGATAAGTGGCTCCAATAAAGGATTCAAAGACATCTTCGTTAATATGATGGTGAAAACGGATGTTACCTTTTTCACCGACAGAATACCTTACTAAGTCAGCAAAATCATAGCAGTTTTCGGAAAAATTAGTTAATGTTTTTCCTTCTACTAAGGCTGAACGCATTTTTGATAATCGGCCAGAATCGGCATCAGGATATTTCTGATAGACGAAATCTCCGATTACCATATCAAGAATAGAGTCTCCTAAGAATTCCAAGCGATCATAATCTTTCTCAGCTGGATGTTCATTAGTGTATGAAGCATGAGTAAAAGCCATCTCATAGAGAGAAACATCATTAGGAACGATATGAAATCTTTTAAAGACTTTATCCAATCCTTCAGTCATTCGAGAATTCTTTCTTGATCTTGTTGATAATATCGTGCTTTACCATGGAATCAGCAACCTTGATTGCATTATAGAAAGCATAGGTGTTGGAATTGCCATGGGCTTTAACAGCAACACCATTAATACCAAGAAGGATGGCTCCTCCAAAGCGACGATAATCAAGAGTCTCTTTCATATCTTTGATACCCTTTTTAGCAAAGAGGTAACCGATCTTAGAGAAAATATTACGCTTAAAAGCTTTCTTAATCATGCCGTTCATCATGCCGGCAGTTCCTTCAGTTGCCTTAAGGAAAATATTGCCGACATAGCCAGATGTGACAATAACATCATGGTTGCCATCAAGAGCTTCACGGGCTTCGCAGTTGCCTTTAAAGCCAGTCAATTTACGTGTCTTCATTAATTCATAAGCATCTACTACTTCTTGAGGGCCTTTACCTTCTTCGGAGCCGTTTGAAAGAGTATAGACAGAGGGGTTATGAATCTCAGTAATGTCTTCAGCATAGATTCTACCCATTCTGGCAAAACCATAAATATCTTCTCCGGTGTTGACGTTACTGGCACCAACATCAAGAATAACGCAGGGACGGTTCTTAATTGCGGTAGGGAAAGGTGTACATAAACCAGCTCTAGTAACACCATCAATGTTTCTTAAGAGAATAGTGGAACCAACAACAAAGCCACCAGTTGATCCAGCTGATACTACGGCATCAGCTTCACCTTCTTTTACAGCCTTAATTGCCTGATACATAGAAGACCTATTAGCTCTTAAGAAATCAAGCGGTTTAATCTCCATTGGAATAACTTCAGTGGTATTAACGATTTTGAAACGCTTTGAATCAACGTCAGCAAAAAGAGGCTGAATTTTGTCTTCTTCTCCAAAGAGTATAAATGAAGAATTTTTATCTTCGTTAATGAACTGAATAACAGCTTTAGATAATTCTGAGTAACCTAAGTCAGAACCCATTAAATCAACAGCTATTTTAGACATACTGGTCTTATCCTCCTAAAAACATATATTTTATATAATAACAAATATTAGGACCTAAAAATAGATAAATAAGCTCTTCTTAAGCCAAATAAGCCGGCTTGTCCAAGTCTAATGATTTTAGATAACTGGCATTATCAGAAATAGAGGGATTATTTAGGATTTCAAGAGCATCCTCTTTCGCACATTTTAGAACCGTATAATCATCAACAAAATTGCAAATAGAAAGTTCACTTGATCCAGACTGCTTTTCACCGGAATACGAACCCGATCCACGGTGCTGTAAATCATAAGTAGAAATCTTCAAGCCATCACTATTATCAGCAAGGAATTCTAACTTATCTTTGGCATCTTTATCATTGCCGTCATAGATTAACAAAGCCAAAGCAAATTCACCGGATCTTCCAATACGTCCTCGTAGCTGATGCAAAGAAGAAAGCCCAAAATAATTAGCATCATAAATGATCAAAAGACAGGCGCTGGACACATCAATTCCGACTTCTATAACCGTGGTTGAAACAAGAATAGGTTTATTGCCTTTAAGGAATTCATTATAGATTCTTTCCTGCTCATCTTTTTTGATTCTTCCATGAAGAAGCTGAACTTTATCTACTCCAAAACGCTCACTGATATCCTGATAGACTTTTTCAGCGCTGGAATTTCCACGGCTGCTTTCTTCAATCTTAGGAACCACAATGAAAATCTGTCTTTTTGCAGCTAAGGCTTTATTGATTGCTTTCTCAATTATAGGATCAGTAGATCTAACGACCTGTGTTTTAACATTTCTAGGACCTCTTGGATATTGTTCAAGAGTAGAAACATCTAAATCAGAGTTAACAATTTGTGATAATGTACGGGGAATTGGAGTGGCAGACATCATAAGGATATCGCTGTTTCCTTTACTTATCAGTTCTTCTCTTTGCTTAACACCAAAGAGCTGCTGCTCATCAATTATAGATAAACCTAAATCCTTAAATACGACTTTGTCAGAAATAGCCGAGTGAGTAGAGATAAGAATATCTATCTCCTTGTTGGCAAGTCCTTTTAGAACGTTATTCTTCTCCTTGACAGTTAAGGAATTTCCAGCCAAGAAAGCAATCCTAATAGGATAATCCTTGAATACTTTTAAAGCATTCTGATAATGCTGGGAGGCTAACTCAAAAGTCGGAGCCATCAGCACTCCTTGCTTTCCACGCAAGTAGTTTGCATACAAAGCCACAAAGCCAACTATGGTTTTACCAGTTCCGACATCTCCCTGAAGCAATCTGAACATGACCTTAGGAAGAAGCATGTCATTGATGATTTCTCTAATAGCAGTCAGTTGATCCTTGGTTAAAGGATAAGGAAGCTTAGCAACAAATTTGTTGATGTTTTCCTTATCTATATTGGGGTTATCTTTTTTCTTTTGATTGGCTTTAGCTCTTATCGATAAGGCCTTGATGCAGTAACTGAGCGCTTCCTCATATTTGAATACTCTTAACCCATTATGCTTATCGTTTTCATCACGGGGGAGATGAACAGAACGATAAGCATCATATTCGTTCATCAGATGATATTTTTCAATATATTTCTTAGGTACTTTGCTTACTACATAAGATGCTTCTTTGGGATAGGATAAAAGCTTCTTAACATAGCTAGTAAAATAGGATGCTGATATTCCTTTAGGAAGAGAATAGCAGGGCTTAATCCCCGTAATAGCAAAATAAGAATCCACATCCATAATATAGGAAACTAGATAAGCTTTCCGGCTTTCAGAGTAATACATAATAAATAGTTCATCATTATAGGAGCTGAGCTTATTTAAATAGAAAGGCTGATTAAAAAGAATACAAGGTAAATCCCTGTCCCCATAAGCCTTGAGATGAAAACGGATAATGCTAGTTCCTCTAGCAGAAAAAGACTTCAGGCTATTGATTTTACCTTTGACTACTACTCGTTCGCCATCAGTAGGAGTAGAAGAGAGAATAGAAGGCCTAATATCTTCATAGCGAGACGGGAAATGCCTGAGGATATCTTCTTCAGTGTTAGCATTAAGAATCGTATACAGGTCTTTTTGATTCATATATAGATATTATAAACTAAGAAGGGAGAGTTAAATAAAAACAAAAAAATAACAGCTAGGTATAAGCCTAGCTGTATTTTGCTTAGTGTAATTATTCGACAGAAACAAAGAAAGAATAAACTGGCTGTTTGCCATCATCAATCTCAACATCTAAGTCACTGCCATACTGATCAGAGATATTCTTAGTAAGAGTCTTTTTCTCTTCTTCAGTGACGTCCTGTCCACAGATGACTGTAATAATCTGGCTATCCTCATCAACCATTTGCTTGAGCAAATCCATTAAGGTATTAAGCTTGTGCTTATGGCAGCAGACAATCTTCTTATGGGTAATACCCATGAAGTTATCCTTCTTCACAGTCACGCCATCAATAGTTGTATCCTTGATAGCATAAGTGATTTCACCCGATTTGACAGAAGAGGCATTCTCCTTCATGGATTCAATGTTATCATCAACAGAGCCTTCAGGATTAAATACCATACAGGCAACTAGTCCTTCAGGTATTGTCTTTGTAGGAATAACATGGACGTTGCAGACATCCTTCATAATCTCAGCAGCCTGATTAGCTGCCATAATTATGTTTCCGTTGTTGGGGAAGATGAAGATATTCTTGCAATTGATCTTCTTGATAGCATTAACAAAATCTTCGGTTGAAGGGTTCATAGTCTGACCGCCAGAAACGATATAGTCGACAGATAAGTCACGGAAGAGCTTCTCAACACCAGTACCGACAGCTACTGATATTAAGCCGTATTCCTTCTTAACAGCAGGCGTTGCCTCTTTTTTATCAAAAGCCGGAGCAGAAGTAGTTACTTCAATCTTAGCATCACTACCTTCTTCTTTAACGCCAGCTTCTTCCTTCTTGGCATTGTCTTCCATGATGAGCTCTTCGTGCTGCTCAGACATATTATCAACCTTAACCATCTTAAACTCACCGAACTGCTGAGCATAAGTGAGAATATTTCCAGGTTTAAGAGTATGAATATGGACCTTAACTAAGGTTCCATCATGAATACAGACAATAGAATTACCATGAGCTTCAAGCATAGCCTTGAATCTCTTCTCATTGAAAACCTTTTTATCAGCAGGAAGCTTATTCTGATCAGGTAAATCAATCATAAACTGGGTGCAGTAACCAAATTCCTTATGAGCAAATTTAGCTTGGACATTGCCAACATCAGGTTTAACTTCACTAGGCTTACCAGTTGAATAAGGTTCAACATCTTCAGTGACAGTAGGCATATTCTTCTCAACGATTTCATTATGAAGAGCTTTAGAGAAGCCTTCAAGAACCTTGCATAAACCAGCACCGCCAGAATCAACAACGCCAACCTCTTTAAGTACAGGTAAAAGATCAGGAGTCTTAGCTAAAGACTTCTTAGCTTCAGAATAAAGAATATCCATGCACTGATCAATCGGCATATCTTTGCAGGCCTTTTCATATAAAGCCGCAGAAGCCTCTCTGATAACAGTGAGTATAGTTCCTTCAACCGGTCTCATAACAGCCTTATAGGCCACATTCTTGGCATTTACGAAAGCATTAGCTAAACCGATAGCATCAACACTGTCTTTGTTCTCTAATCCTTCAGCAAAGCCACGGAAAATCTGGGAAAGAATAACACCGGAGTTTCCCCTAGCGCCCATCAATAAACCTCTGGCAAAATCCTTAGCGACCGAATAGATAGAAGTATCAGTTTTATTAAAAACTTCTTTAGCACCGCTAGACATGGTGAGATTCATATTAGTTCCCGTATCGCCATCAGGTACAGGGAAAACATTTAAAGCATCAATTTCAGGATAGGAGTTATAAAGGTTATTAGATGCAGAAATAATCATTCTTTTAAGTATTACACCATCTATCTTTATCATTTATGTTGGCCTTTCAAAAATATTATTTAACAGCTTGAATAAATACATTAACAATCTTAAAAGGGATACCAAAGTTCTTTTCAAGGACATACGAGACTTGCTTTTGAACTTCATAAACAACTTCAGCAATCTTGACGTCTTTGCTGACAACTAGATATAAAGAAACTTCATAACAGCTTTTTGTTTTCTTTACAGAAACACCATCAGAATAGTTTTCCTTCTTAAGAAACTGATTAAGAGGGTTGGTAAAAGACTGTTTGCTCACTAAGCCAACAACGCCATAAACTGAAGAAGCAGTAATGCCAGCTAAATCAGCCAAAGCGTTTGGCGAAATATCGATGGATCCAAATTGGTTTGTCTTTCCTATTTTCATATGAAATCCTCAACATAAAATTTTAGCAAAAAAAGCAGTATAAATCAACCTAACTGTTATTGAATACCAGGATATAAAACAAAAAAACACATTCCTTATACAGAAATGTGTTGATTTACTAAGTAGCGGCTGCAGGCTATCTTCCCCCGAGGGGTATTTTCGCCG